>Ga0256405_10000133_pt1 | contig 235030 bp, 215 predicted proteins | sample RumenRJG_02DNA_FD_189096 | JGI IMG/M metagenome (GOLD analysis project Ga0256405, IMG submission 189096) | Bovine rumen microbial communities from Lethbridge, Alberta, Canada - RJG_02 | ecosystem: Host-associated > Mammals > Digestive system > Stomach > Rumen | place: Canada: Alberta...
TTGTGCTATACTGTTCATGGAGAAAAACTTTCACCCTTTCGTTATGTGTTTTTGTGGTTATTAACATCATAACATATTTTTGAAAGTTTTTCTCTATTTTTTGTAACATATCTATTGTATCATAACAAAAGAAAAACTCACCCGAAATCCCGGGTGAGCTTGCTTACAGAATATCTCTGATCTTTATTGAGAGCGGCGGGGCGTTATCCGTATAAATACCTGCTTCTATTTCATCGTCAAAGGCGAACATTACCGTGAGTTTCTTTTCGGAGAACGGGTAAACCAACACTTTTTCGCTCATAGAATCGACTATCCAGTATTCCCTGACACCCCATTTTGAATATAATACCAGTTTTCGACTGTGTCATATAGATAGTTTTGATTATATGATTCCACGCAAATCATATAAACGGTGTCATATACACCGGCAGACAGAAAACATCTTTATCCTTTGCATAATCCTTGGTATAAATCAGATACGTATTTAGGATCCTACTTGAATACTTCTCGTAGAACAAATCCATAGATATGTGCTTTTTGTAACCCGAAGATTTTATTTCAAGCGGGCATATCTTATTCTTGCGGGCAACAAGAAAATCTACCTCGTAATTATGACGAGAGGTCTTGTTCATAAATGTGTGATAAAACAGCTCATTCCCGTTTGCAGTAAGCATCTGCGCCACTGCATTCTCATACAGATAACCGAGATTTGCCGAAAGATTATCTGCCAGAAGTTTTTCATATATTTCGTTCTCAGTGAAATCCCTGTCCTTGAACATCAGTGTAGTAAACAAACCAGTATCGCAGACAAACATTTTGAACTTGGAAAGGTCTTTGTTTGATGACATTCCGGCATTAGGGTCGTTGGCATGATATGATACGAGTACGGTCTTCGAGTCTTTCATCTCAGCTATGAGCTGCAGCACATCATCTGCACGGACTGTTTCGATCACGCTTGATACCTGAAATCTCGACGCGTTCTTATTGAGTTGGGCAGGTATCGCATCAAAAAGCATTGATGCACGACCTGTAGGATCTATCTTCATAAAATCTTCTTCGTACAGATTCAGGATATCTCGCTTTACAGCATCGACCTTCCGAAAATTATTGGTATTAATATACTCATCGACAGCCTGCGGCATTCCGCCTACAAGCATATACAGCCTAAAATCCTGAAGCATTTTGCGGTTGGTCTGCTGACCGAGAGGCTTGCCGGTATTGTAGAACTGTCCAATCAGCTTATAACTCGTATTATCACCGACAGCCCACAAAAACTCCTCATAATCCATAGGGTACATATTTATCTTTCGCTCTTCGCTTGGGATAACAATATTCTTAACATTCTTTCTGATAGAAATGAGGGAGCCGGTCTCGATGTAGTCGTACCGACCGTCTTTTACGAGATGCTTTATCGCCTGTCTTGCGAGCGGACATTTCTGCACCTCATCAAATATTATAAGAGATCGTCTTTCGATAAGAACGATCATCGCTGGAAACGAACCGAGCCTGTTGAAACGCAGCACGACGAAAGCATCATCTTTGTTGACCGAGTTACAAAATTCATGAAAGAGAAAAAAAATTTCAAAGGCAGCGCCACAGAGCTGATCGAATTGCTTTCTCCGTTGTTCGGTGACACGCTCTACGCAAACAGAATAACCCGTTCGCTTATGGAGTACGCGAACCTGCTCACGGAGCAAGGTGTATCGGTCGCGTCCTATCGCAGCAGTGGGAAAAGATATATTGAAATTGGATATATAGAAAAGATCTGTGACGGTAGTGACGGAAGAAATGGTATGCCTGTTTCTTCCGTCTCTTCTGTCATCGAAAGCCCGGAAACGCTTTCACAGAGCGTAACATGACCTGTGACGGTAGAAAAATATGTAACAGCAATTTCGGGCGGTTTCAGCCGATTTACAGGGCAGGTGGAGTAGTGATACCACCGAGAGTAGTTCCGAACAAATTTGAGCGCTTCTGAGCCTGTGTGAGCGAATAAAGTCCGGAGTACAAACTCAGCTCCAAAGCAGGACTGAGTTCCGGTCTAAATATTGCTTCGGCATTATGCACAGAGCGGTAAAAAAAGAGACAAATTCGGAGGTATGAAAATGATGCAGGAAAAAGAGCGGTCGCCTTTTCGGCGCCACGCTCATCCACTTCGTCGGGCAAAGCCCGCCGTTGAGCAGTTTGTATAAAAATGAAAAAGGGGTCAAAATACCGCATCAGCTGAAAATCAGGGGTCAAAGTCTGGTGCAAAAACCAACAAATCCCACCGTAGAGCCATTCAAGGTGGGGTCAAAAATCTGAAAGACATGATTATAGCTTCCAAAACAAACAATACTATATATAAGGAGAGTGATGTTATGACACTGAACGCCGAACAGGAAAAAATGGTCGGTAAGGCTTTTATGACTGCTATGGCAAGGAAATTATACAGAGAAGGACAGATCGATACGATCGTTTACAACCGATTGGTGCAGAAAATTGAGAAGCTGCAGGAGATTGGGAAGAAGAAATGATATACAAAACACGGGATAATCACCAAAAAATCGGCCAATATCCGTTATTATGCACAATCTGTAACCTAACTGCAAGTGCATTTTTAACAAATATCAGCTTTTTGCCAAAAATTTTCAAAAAACGCTAAAGTTTTTTCGTTTCCTACCGATAAAACATTTGTAAGGGTCAAGTAAAGCTGACTGCAGCGGTGGAATTTGGCCGTAACACCAAAACACAAATCACAGAACATTATTAAAGCCGATGCCAAGAGGGTACGGCTCAAAACAACAGGACCGGCCGTAAAGGAAATGACCGGTAAGAGCCCCGCTCCACCCAGGGACGAGGTTCGGAAATCAAGGAGGAACAATTATGGGAATGGTAGTACAGCACAATGTAAGCGCAATGAACGCTAACAACGCAATGACAAAGAACGTAGCAGGCCTCAAGAAGCAGACCGAAAAGCTCTCGACAGGTTACAACATCAACCGTGCAGCTGATAACGCTGCTGGTCTTGCGATCTCCGAGAAAATGCGTTCTCAGATCCGTGGTCTTACACAGGCTACATCCAACGCCAACGACGCTATCTCTCTTATCCAGACAGCTGAAGGCGGACTTCAGGAAACAGAAGATATCATGCAGAGAATGCGTGAGCTCTCCGTTCAGTCGGCTAACGGTACTTACACAGACGAAGACCGTGAGCAGATCCAGTACGAAGTTGACGCTCTCAAGTCCGAAGTTGACAGAATCGCTCAGTCCACAGAGTACAACGAGATGAAGCTTCTCGACGGTTCTCTTGACGGCGGCGCTGGCAACACAGGTGTATATGGCGCAAGATATGGAATGCAGCTTACTGCAAATGACGCAAACGGCGGATTCAGTAAAGGCGACACTATCACATCTGATATTGCCGGTGTATCTGTTCAGATGACAACAGCTGCTTCCGGTAAGGGCGGCGAAAACGCTTCTTGGGATGAGAATGGTACAACATTAACCATTAACCTTGTTAACGGTCAGTCTTATTCTCAGAGCGAGATTGACGAACTCGTTAAGGGCGCTAATGAGCAAAAGGCTGGTCAGACAAAGTCTCCAGCTGATGTTAAGATTACACTTGCAAATGGCAGAACCAGCACAATAAGCGGTTCTACAACAACGGCGAACACAACAACTGCTGCCGGTGTCAGAGCATCTGTAGGCACAGGATCAGACGAAAATCTGAAAGATTTCCTTGTAGCTGGAGCTACAACAGAAGGTTATGCTGATTCCATTAAGTTCACATCTAACTCTTATGGTGTAGATACACGTAAGATCAAGATAGCAACCGATGTTGCAGCAGGCAAGGAAAGTGTTGAAACAACAAAAGCTGATGCCGATGATTTCACTAAGAATGGCGAATACACCTTACATCTTGCTACAGGTACGGAATATAGCGAGGGCGATATCGAGAAGATAATGGCTAAAGCAGGTCTGGACTACACTGTAGAATTGAGTGATGAAAATTCTCCTGATGGTGATGTGAAATTCTACGCTAATGTTGCGAAAAAAGATGCTACTGCTCTTCAGCTCGGTAATGGCGCTGGCGTAGGTAAAGATGCTGTTCAGTCTGCAGGCGAAGGTCTTACATTCCAGATCGGTGCTAACGGTGTTGAGGATCAGAGGCTTACAGTTAATGTAGGCAATATGAGTTCCAGTGCGCTTGGTATCTCTGGGCTTGATGTATCTACTCAGGACGGCGCAAACGCAGGCATCAACAAGCTCGATGATGCAATCAAGACTGTTTCCACACAGAGAGCTAAGCTCGGTGCGGTTCAGAACAGACTTGAACACACAGTTAACTCGCTGAATACTGCTAACGAGAACATGACAGCTTCTGAGTCTCAGATCAGAGATACCGATATGGCATCTGAAATGATCAAGTACACGAAGTCCAATATTCTCCAGCAGGCTTCGCAGTCCATGCTCGCACAGGCTAACCAGCAGCCTCAGGGCGTTCTCCAGCTCCTCGGCTAATTTGAACAGAATTGGTAAAGCAGCTTGAGAAAATTGCTTAGTTTCATTGCATTACGCAACTAACTAAACCACAATTGGCACCTCCCGGGTTAAACCGGGAGGTGTTTTTTGTCGTTTTTTCACAAAAAGGCTTTACAAATGCATGGTTTTATGATATAATATTATAGGATAAGTATACATAGTTGTATCGGCGGTGATAATATGAAACTTACGATCGGAATGATAGTCAAAAACGAGGAGAAGTGGCTCGAGAAATGCCTTTCCGCGATAAAGCCGATACTCGACAATGTTGACAGCGAACTGATAATCACTGATACAGGTTCAACCGACAGAACTGTCGAAATTGCAAAGAAATACACGAATAAGGTGCTGCATTTCGCTTGGATTAACGACTTTGCGGCAGCCCGTAATTTCGGGCTTGAAAAGGCGCAGGGCGAGTGGTTTATGATGCTCGATGCCGACGATATTTTCCGCTCGTGTGACCATATAATAGACTTCTTCAATTCCGGCGAGTACAGGAAATACAATGCAGCTACATATATCTCTCGAAATCTAATAAAAACCGACAATGGAGATAGTTACGCTGACCTTCGCGCACCGAGAATGGTGAAGCTGCACCCGCATACATGCTATGATAATCCTATTCACGAATCGCTGAATACATTTCAGCCGCCTTATAAGAATATACAGGATATTGCGGATCATTACGGCTATTATTATGAATCCGAAGAGCAGAAATACAATAAATTCAAGCGTAATTCCGAATTGCTGCTGAAACGATTCGAGACAGAAAAGGAGAGAACTCCGAATCTTTATGTTCAGCTTTATGAAGCGTTCATGGGCATAAAGGACTATGAGAAGGCGATGGTTTACCTCAATGGCGGCATAGAATTGAGCAGAAAGATGAACAGCATAGTGCTTGCGTCGCTTTATTTTCATAAGGCAGCTTACTATCAGACAGACAAGCAGTATGATGAAGCCATAACCATTTGCGATGAATATTTCGGAATGAATAAGATCATCAGACCATACCCACTTACTACAGACGGCGAAATCTACGCGATAAAGTCAATGTGTCTGTATGAGCTTGAGCGTTATCCCGAAGCAATCGAATCGTTCAAAAAGTTCTTTGATACTTACCGCGATACAGAAAGCGGAAAAATCGCGACTTATGATGCCTATCTGATTTCGTCATATATGTGCAGTGATATTAATATTATGCCGCTGTTCAACAATTTTATAGACAGTTGCATAAAGTCCGGGAAACTCAATACCGCGGACAGTTGGCTCGGCACATACCCGCTGTATAAATATTCGTTTGAGCCGCAGAAGATATATGAGTTAGTACAGTATGAGCTTACGGTCGCGGAGCATTTTAATTATAAGAATATCGGCAGCTATTACAAAAGGCTGGACAGTCGGGGCAGGAAGATAATGCTGGACGAACTGTTCGACCGTTCGGGAAAAGCCGATAATAAAGAGCTGATTATTGCAGCTCTTGAAAATATTTCTAAAAGTGACAGTAAGACAGCAAAGAAAATTGCTGTATATAAAAAATATTATGCCGGCGAAGAGTGCTCGGCTGCTATTGACGAATTTATTGAGCAGTACGGTGTCGCGGAAGATGCTGACCTGTTGTATATCATGTTCAGAGCGGGATATGATATCTCGGCGGCAGTCCTGAGCTCCGGATTTGACCCTAAACAGACAGCATTTGTCTGCTGTAAGAATATCGAGGGCTTTTATGAGGCTGCGGAGAATTACAGTGCCGATCTTATCTCCGATAATAAGGCGGTTCCGGCAGCCGTGAAATTCTACGATTACTGCATCAGTGTGCGTCTTATGGAAAACGAGGACAAGCCCGAGGAAGAAAAAAAGCAGCTTATCGGAAAGCTGTTTGCCGTTAAATCCGCGCTGAATGAGCGGTACAAGAAAGCGAATGCGAAGTCCGAATTTGAGCAGCTCGCCGAGGCAGTAAAGAAAAATATACGGGCGTATATCGCTGCGGGAAACATTGAAGCGGCAAGGAAGACGCTTGAGGATTATAGGAAAATTAACCCGAATGATCCGGAAATAGATGTGCTTTTTAATAGCATTAATGTGTAAGAAATGGAGCTGGATATGCTTCTTACTATCGGAATGATCGTTAAAAACGAGGAAAAATACCTCGAGCGTTGTCTGAAAGGCATAAAACCAATACTTGACAGTGTTGACAGCGAGCTGATAATAACCGATACCGGTTCCACAGACAGAACGGTTGAAATCGCGGAAACATTCACAGATAAGATACTGCATTTTGAATGGATAAAGGATTTTTCCGCGGCAAGAAATACAGCATTTACACTAGCGTCCGGTGAATGGTTCATGTTCCTTGATGCGGACGAGATATTTGAGTCGTGTGAAGGCATCATTGATTTCTTCAATTCCGGAGAATATAAAAAATACAAATCTGCTTCTTTTGTTATAAGAAATCTATATAACGAAAAGGATTATCTTGATTTCTTCCCGCGCCGTATGGTGAAAAGATATCCCGACACAAAGTTTGTCGGGATGATACATGAGTTTCTTTATCCGATTCTCGAACCGGCGAAACATATCAATGATATTGCGTGGCATTACGGTTATCTTTATACTTCGGTCGAAGAAAGCAAAGCAAAATTTCAGCGTAACATCGAGCTTATGCTTAAAACTTTAGAAACAGAGAAAGATCCTCATCCGAAAATCTATTCACAGCTTTTTGACGGCTACGGATCTGTTTACGAATTCGATAATGCATTCAGATATCTGGAAATGGGTATTGCAAAATGCAAGAAAACCAATAACAGATATATAGTTGTGCTCTACATGCAGAAAGCCGAAAATATGTATAATAACGCAAAATACGACGAAGTGTACGCTGTCTGCACAGAGTATTTTGAGCAAAAAAAGGTTATGAATCTCGGATTTCTTACTGCCGATGGAGAGATGTATGCTTATGAGGCGGATTCCTTGTTTGCTTTGGGCAGATGTGATGAAGCACTAACGTGTTATAAAAAATTTTTTGATATATTCAGGGATATAAGAGCCGGTAAATTATCTACCGAAGACGCTCATCAGATCACTTTTGCCATGTGCAACGACAGGACTATTCTCGGATTGTTCAGTAATTTTATAGCCTGCTGTATTAATTGCTCGGAGTTCAATATCGCAGATCATTGGCTGAGTACATATCCAATTTACAAATTTGCTTTTGATGAACATAAGATTTATAATTTTATCAGATATGAGCTTATAGTTGCGGAGCATTTCGGATATAAAAATATCGGCAATTACTACAAAAGGCTTGACAGCTGGGGCAAAAAGATACTGTTGGACGAGTTATTCGACCGTTCAAGAAAAGCCAATAATAAAGAGCTTGTTTTAGTCGCGCTTGATAATATTTCAAAAAGCGACACAAAGACCGCAAAGAAGGTAACGATTTATAAAACGTACTATGCGAGCGAGGATTGTTCGGCAAAGATCAATGACTTTATCACACAATACGGGGTATCGGAAGATATAGATATTATATATCTGATACTTAATAAGAATTATGACCTCTCCCCTGCCCTGTTCGAAACGGGACTTGATATAAAAAAGACAGTTCTCCTTTGCTGCAAGAACATTGATGGATTTTATGAAGCAGCAGAAAACTATAATGCAGATAGCATTTCAGATATCAATACGCTGCCGACTGCGGTGAAATTCTATGATTACTGCATAAGTATGCGGCTTATGGAAAACGAGGACAAGCCCGAGGAAGAAAAGAAGCAGCTTATCGGAAAACTGTTTGCTGTCAAATCCGCACTGAACGAGCGGTATAAGAAAGCTAACACGAAGTCAGAGTTTGAACAGCTCGCCGAGGCTGTGAAGAAGAATATACGGGCGTATATTGTTGCGGGAAATATTGAGGCAGCGAGAAAGACATTGGAAGATTATAAGAAGATAAATCCGGGGGATCCGGAGATAAATAATCTCATCAATATGACAGGATACAAGTGCTGATAATCTGCGAATATAAATCCTCTTCTTAACGTGAAACAGAGCACCTTTATTTGAAAGACATATATTATATATGGAAAGGAACAAATAAGATATGCAGGGCGCACCGAAAATCACAGTATATACACAGACATACAATGCCGGAGGTTATATCAGGCAGTGTATTGACAGCGTATTGGATCAGACTTATACCAATTTCGAATATATAATTGTGGATCATGGCAGTGCTGATGCAACCTATGATGTAATAAATGAGTATAAGTTAAAGGATAGCAGAATCAAAGTATATAGATACGAGAATAGTATAAGATGGCTTTTGCCAATATTACGCGAGTATTTTAAAGGAGATTATTACACAGTATTGGATCAGGATGATTGGATAGAATCTGATTATTTAGAAAAACTCTTGTCATTAGCTGAGGAGGTCAACGCAGATATCGTAAATACGGGTTCTGTTTTTTTTCGCGACAATAACAATAATATAAAAACCAATATTTTATCGGAGCGTTTAATTATTGACAGAGAACAATATAATAGATATTTTCCAATCTATCACTGGTTTTACAGACAGTATTGGGGGAAGCTTGTTAAGACAGAATTATTGAAAAATGCTGTCTTCCCATCTTGGGAAGACCTCGGCTTCTTATATGGTACGGACACATACACGGCATTCACCTTGCTAAACGAATCTCATAGAATATGTATTGATAACAGTGCAATGCATCACTATAGATTACATAACAAGTCTGTTTCACATAAATATACAAAAAACAGATCGCACTCAGACATAAGTCTATATAATTTGTCTGTAAAATTTTTATCTCAATTCGGTGATATCAGTGAAGATAACAAATTGTTCCTTTATTTGGTTTATATTAATGCAATTGATGATACATTAAAGGTCCTTTTTGGTTCCTCTCTTTCAGATAAAGAAAAAATTGTTGAGTTGATTGATATACTGAATAGAGATGTGACAATAGATGTCTGGTTATATCCGAAAGATGGATCACACTTCTCAAACACACCGGGATATGAAGACTATTTGAGAGATCTAAGAGAGTTATCTTCCAGCGTTATAGATAATATATTCAGTTATATTTTTAGTTATTGGTCTGAAAATATATGCCCTTTTTCTGAAATTGAATATATATGTGAAAAATATATAGGAGAATATTCAAAGATAATAAGCCGAAACAATTGCTCGCTCTGGGCGAATAACGAACAGATCAGAAAAAAATTGTTTGCTAATGAAATTACAGATTTGATCTGTTGCATAGCCGAATTGATTCAACAGAATAAATATACAAAAAAATTCGACCTTGATTCAATAATAAAAACTCTTGCCCAAAAAGACCAAATATTAACATTGGTCACTGATAGATCATTTATTAAAAAATACTACGAAATATATATATCAGTCGTAAAAAAACAATATCTTATTGCATTGGATAATATGACTTCTATAATAACAAACAGAAAACAAAAAACAACAGAAACTTTTCTGAATTTTTATTTGATGCTTTCTGCATTACTCGAAAGGTCAGATGAATTTGTCGAGGGTAAGTTCCGCGTCGCTGAGTATTATCTTCAGCACAAGTGCAGTGACGAATGCAGAGCCGCAGTAAACGATCTTGAGGATATGGGATTCGGAGAAGCCGAAAGACTGACAAAAATTAAAGAAACACTCAGTGCTACTGAATAATAAAACAATCCATTTACCTCGGAGGATTCTATATGTTCGATTTTGCAAAAAAAGTTATATCGGCACGTATCGATGAAGTACATCTTTTTTCGGTCGGGCAAGCCGGATTTATAATAAGATCCGCTTCTGGAAAACTTCTCGGCATTGATCTCTATCTGTCGGACTGTGTTGAACGTGTGGAAGGAAACTCAGGTTTTAAAAGATTGCTGCCAAAAATACTTTCTGTCGATGAACTTGAATTTGACGCGATCATCTGTACACACCCGCACCTTGATCATTTTGATATCGACTCTGTGCCGGAACTGTTGGCAAACGGCAATACAAAACTGTATTGCTCGACCGATTGCAGCAAATTGGTAAAACAGACATATATGGAAAAATACAACCCACAGATAACCTATGTAAAACCGTCAGACCACTATAAAACCGAAGATTTCAATATAAGTTTCGTAAATTGCGATCACGGACAGGGCGCTCCCGACGCCGTTGGAGTTGTTGTCGAAGTCAATGGCAGAACGATTTATGAAGCAGGAGATACCTGCCTAAGACTTGACAGAGTCTCTGAAATACCACAGCCGCTCGATGTGTTGATCGCCCCTATAAACGGAATGTACGGAAATATGGATTACAAAGACTGCGCGACGCTGGCGGAGGCATTGAAACCCAAAATCACGATTCCGTGCCATTACGGAATGTTCGCTTCTCACGGCGGAGATCTGAAAGGATTTTATGAAATTATGGTACAAAAAGATTTTCCAATGCTGCTGATGACTCAGGGAGATCGTTACACACTTTGACGCAATTGACAGGAGTACAGAAAAATGAGAGATTTAGAAGGAAAAAAGCTTTTGATACTTGGTGCCAATCCCGAAACTATCCCGCTGGTACAGATTGCGAACGAGATGGGTGTACATACACTGGTAACAAGCAACAGACCTGATGACGCAGCAAAAAAATACGCTTCGGAGGCGTTCGATGTTGACGGAATGGATGTTCCAGGTCTTGTCTCACTTGCGCGCAACGAAAACGTTGACGGCGTGCTTGTCGGAGTCGCTGATATTCTTGTCCCGGTGTACTGCAAAGTGTGCGATGCTTTAGGTATGCCATGCTACGCAACAAAAGAGATATGCGATGTTTTTTCGTACAAGGACGTATTCAAGGCAACCTGTGAGGTCTATGGCATACACGGTATTCCGGAATACTACCTCGATCAGGATATGAAACGAGAGGATCTTGACAGAATAGATTATCCGGTAATGATAAAACCTGTTGACGGTTACAGCGGTCTGGGAATGTCTGTCGTTTATAATGAAAATGAGTTGAAGAGCGCTGTACGGAAAGCACTGGATATATCGAAAAAGAAGCGGTTTATCGTTGAAAAATATATGACCTGCGATGATATGGGAATGTATTATACCTTTAAAGACGGATACTGCTCCGCCTCCTGCATATATGACCGTTATACCACAGATGAGCAGTGCGGATTGTCCCGCGTTTGTCTCGGAGGTACATACCCTTCAAAGCATATAGACAAATACTTTGAGAGAATGCACAACAATGTCGTCCGTATGTTCAGGGATATTGGGATAAAGAACGGTGTCCTTATGCTGTCCGCATTTTTTGAAAATGATGAGTTTTATGTATATGATACGGGTTTCAGACTTCAGGGTGAGGCTCCGCATATATTGATGAAAGCGATCCACGGCTTTGATCAGCGGTCAATGCTCATAAGATTTGCATTGACTGGCTCGGAAGGAAACATCAATCTCGAGGAATCCGATGATACATATTTCAGAGGAAAATACGCGGCAACATTATGGTTCCTGCTTAAAAGCGGCACAATAAGCACAATAACCGGACTTGAAAATTTGTCCGGCGACAAAAATGTAGTTGCGAACATACAGCGTCTCCATACTGGCGATACTGTTCTCCCCGAATGGGTAGGCACAGAAAAACAGGTATTGACTCGTTTGTATCTGGTCAGTGAAAGCAAGATGGAATTGGCAGAACGCCTGAAATACTATATGGATACTGTCAGGGTATCCGATCAACACGGAAACAATATGCTACTGCATGGATTTGATGTTGAAACCGCGTTGAAGCTGAGATGATCGAACTTTGTGTAAAATATAGGAACGGTGCGGAATGGAACTCAAAAGATTAGATGGTAAAGTAATCGTGATATCCGGCGGCACTAAAGGTGTTGGACGTGCATTTGCCGAAGTCGCAGGGCGCGAGGGAGCACTTGTGATAATCGGAGGCCGCGACGAGGCAGCCGGTAAGGAAGCTGTAAGAAATATCAAAACATTCGGATCCGAAGGCATTTTTGTATATTGTGATCTGTTAAAAACAGCAGACTGTAAACATCTGTTTGATGAAGCGTATGAAAAATATGGGAAAATTGACGGCTTTTTCAACTATGCCGGAGTCACACCGGTCAGTCCTCTTGATTCATGTGACGAAGAAACATTTGACTGGATAATGGATGTAAACTTTAAAGCCGCTTTTTTCTGCTGTCAGAATGCCGTAAAATATATGAGAATGAACGGCGGCGGCTCGATAGTTCTGACTGGTTCCGCTCATGCATGGGGCGGGCAGAAGGACAGAGCGGCTTACGCTTGTTCAAAAGGCGTATTGCGGACTTTGATGGAGCATATAGCTCATCAGTATGCTTCAGAAAAAATAAGGTGCAATTATCTTACTCTTGGCTGGACTCCTACCGAGGGCGAGGTAGCTTTGCGAAAAAGTCAGGGAGAAACGGAGGCTGAACTACGTAAGAGAGCTGCCGGGATCCTTCCTATGGGAAGAATGTGCGAAAGAAGCGATTATATGGAAGGTCTCATATATATGATGAGCGACGCCAGTTCTATGATGACGGGAAGTACATTCAGACTTACTGCGGGCGAATATATATAGTTGGAAACAGCAGATGATATTTTTGGAGCATTGATTAATGGAAAACTATCTTCAATATTCAAAAAAATACAAAGGATATCATTATTCCGAATTATCTCAGAATAAATTCGATTATCTACATAAAACAACATTATCTATGCTTAAAATCATAATACCGATATTGGAAAAGAACGGCATAAGATATATGATCTGCGGCGGGACATTGCTGGGAGCGGTGACGACGGGCTGTTTTATTCCATGGGATGATGATGTAGATATCTGTGTCCTGGATGAAGATTATGACAATATGATAGAGTGCCTGAATGAAACTTTACCCGAATATATGATCGTACAATACAGTGTAACAGAAAAAAATTATTATCATGGCTGGATAAAAATAAGAGATAGGAACTCAAAGGTATATCCTTTTGAAAAAATATACCGGTACAATGGCGTTTGGATTGATATATATAAACTAACAAAAATCCGGTCAAAAGATATCTGTTTTAAAATTAAAAAGGAGCATTACGATTATCTTGTCAGGCGGAGAAAAGTCGGCGGAATTACTCGCAGTGAATATGTTAAGCGTCGTAATGATAATAAGCTTATTTCCGGAATAATGAAAGCTCGCTTTTCAAGCTTACTGAATAGAGATAGAAGTTATAAATATATAATAGGTTCGGCTTCAAAAATCGTTTTAGACGAGGATTGGATTTTTCCGTTTCGTACATACAAATTTGAAGGGCTTGACCTATACAGTTTTTTTGATGCTGATAAATATCTTATGACGCATTATGGAGAAAATTACAGGACATTGCCACCGAATGAATTGCGTCGTATCGGAATAAACAATATTGACATCTTTACATAGGGGAACCGGAGGAATTAGCGATGGATAACATTTTGGTCACCCTATCTTCCATGCCCTCTTTTGAGGAGTACAGCGAAGAAATTAAAGAACTATGGGATACCCATTGGCTCACCAATATGGGAGTAAAGCACAAACAACTTGAATCTGCTCTGAAAACCTATCTGTCGACAGATAACCTTGATCTGTTTACAAACGGACACATGGCGCTTGAGCTGACTTTGCAGGCGATGAATCTTAAAGGCGAGGTAATAACGACCCCGTTCACCTTTGCTTCCACTACTCACGCCATTGTCAGAAACGGACTTGAACCGGTTTTCTGTGACATTGACCCGTTTGATTTTACCATTGATGCCAATAAGCTCGAAGCTCTGATAACTGATAAAACCTGCGCTATCATTCCTGTTCATGTCTATGGAAATATTTGTAACATTGAGGAAATAGAGCGTATTGCAAAAAAATATGAGCTCAAGGTAATATATGACGCGGCTCACGCTTTCGGCGAAACATATAAAGGCAGAAACGCGGCAAACTTCGGTGACGCATCTATATTCAGCTTCCACGCGACAAAGGTTTTCAATACAATAGAAGGCGGAGCGGTTTGTTTCAGAGAAAAGCGCATCGGTGATATTCTGTATGACCTTAAAAATTTCGGCATACACGGTCCGGAGGAAGTAAGTGCTGTCGGAGCAAACGCCAAAATGAATGAATTCTGCGCAGCAATGGGGATATGCAATCTGCGCCATATTGACGAGGAAATTGAAAAGCGCAGGGTTGTTTTTGAGCGTTATGTTGAACGCCTCGGGAATATCGAGGGTTTGCAGCTTAATGCGGTTCAGCTTGAAGTAAAGCCCAATTATGCTTATTTTCCTGTCATATTTGATGAAAAAGTATTCGGGAAAAGCAGGGAAGAAGTATTTGAAGCCCTTGCAAAAGAAAACATCGGAGCAAGAAAATACTTTTATCCTCTTACGAATACATTCTCCGCATTTCATAATAAATATGATGTCACTAAAACACCGGTTGCCTTACATATAAGCAAAAGAGTGCTTACACTACCGCTCTATGCGGATCTGCAGCCGGAGGATGTTGACAGGATATGCAATATAATCTTACAGTAAAGGAGATCATATGAAAGGAATAATTCTTGCCGGCGGTAAAGGCACTCGACTTTATCCTATGACAAAAGTAGTGTCAAAGCAGCTTATCCCTATATATGACAAACCTCTTATTTATTATCCTCTCTCCGTACTGATGCTTGCGGGGATAAGGGAGATACTTATTATTTCAACTCCGGATGATATACCGCTCTATCAAAGGCTTTTCGGAGACGGTCGCTTTATAGGGCTGAACATAGAATATCGGATTCAGAATGAGCCGCGCGGCCTTGCCGAGGCTTTTATTATTGGTGAGGATTTTATTGGAAATGATAATGTTTGTCTGATCCTTGGTGATAATTTATTTCATGGCAATGATCTGACTCGTTTAATGCATCTTGCTATGAACAATAAAAAAGGCGCAACAGTGTTTGGTTATCCAGTCAAGGATCCGTCGGCGTATGGAGTGATCGATATAGGTGAAAACAAGAGGATCATTTCAATAGAAGAAAAGCCAAAAAAGCCTAAATCAAATTATGCTGTACCGGGTCTTTATTTTTATGATAACAGAGTAGTCGAAATAGCTAAAACCATAAAGCCTTCCGCGAGATGTGAACTTGAAATAACAGCTGTTAATAATATATACCTCGAATTGAAAGAGCTATATGTTATCACAATGGGCAGAGGTATGGCATGGCTTGATACCGGTACTCCTGCCGGTATGCTTAAAGCGGCAGAATTTGTAAAAACAATACAGGAAATGCAGGGCTATTATATTGCCTGTATTGAGGAAATTGCCTGGAGACGTGGATTTATAAGCGATGTGGAATTAAGAAGCATCGGAGAGAGTTTAAAGATGACTGATTACGGCAATTATCTGATATCACTTATTGAGGAAAGATAATGAATATATTGATAACCGGCGGAGCCGGCTTTATCGGCTCGAATTTCATATTCCACATGCTCGGCAAGTATCCGGATTACCGGATAATCTGTCTCGACAAGCTAACCTACGCGGGTAATCTGTCGACGCTGAAATCTGTTATGGACAACCCGAAATTCCGCTTCGTCAAGCTGGATATCTGCGACCGCGAAGGTGTTTACAGACTATTCGAGGAAGAAAAGCCGGATATTGTGGTGAACTTTGCCGCGGAATCCCATGTTGACCGCAGCATCGAAAGTCCGGAGATATTCCTGCAAACGAATATCATCGGCACCGCAGTGCTCATGGATGCCTGCCGCAAATACGGAATACAGCGCTATCATCAGGTATCGACCGACGAGGTTTACGGTGACCTGCCGCTCGACAGGCCGGATATGTTCTTCACTGAGGAAACTCCGATACATACCAGCAGCCCGTACAGCAGCTCCAAAGCGGGAGCTGATCTTTTAGTGCTTGCCTATTATCGCACTTACGAATTACCAGTGACAATAAGCCGTTGCTCGAACAACTATGGCCCCTATCACTTCCCTGAAAAGCTTATACCGCTGATGATCGCGAACTGCCTTAACGACAAACCACTTCCGGTTTACGGTGAGGGTAAGAATGTGCGCGACTGGCTGTATGTTGAGGATCACTGCAAGGCAATAGATCTTATAATCCACAAGGGCAGGGTAGGAGAAGTGTACAATGTGGGCGGCCATAACGAAATGGCCAATATCGACATTGTGAAGCTGATATGCAGGGAACTCGGTAAGCCTGAAAGCCTTATCACTTATGTCACCGACCGCAAGGGGCATGATATGCGCTACGCTATCGACCCGACGAAGATACATAACGAGCTCGGCTGGCTGCCGGAAACGAAGTTTGCGGACGGCATTAAGAAAACCATAAAATGGTATCTTGACAATAAGCCATGGTGGGAAGAGATCATTAGCGGAGAATATAAGAAATATTACGAAAAAATGTATGGCAGGATAAACTGTCAATGAAAGGAAAACAGAAATACAGATGGAGAAAACTGATCACGAGACGGACACTCAAACAATTGAACTGCAAAACGAAATTGAAATACTTAAACGCAGACTGTTGCTTGCTTCAGGCGATCCTCTTTCAATTGAAAACCTGACAAAAGAAGAAAACATCTATAATTATATTGGTCTGCTTAAAGCATTTTCTTTCAGATATTCTGTCATTATTTTAGCATATGATACGCCGACCGGTCCTGGATTTACAGTCGAACTTTCAGATAAACTCAGAGATCTAGGATTGAAAGTGAATCTGCGCGATAAGTTCAGAATGGGATATATAGCTATATTGGACTCCGGTAGTTGTACTTTTGAACATATCGAGACCAACATCTACAGAACCGTTAAATGTACTGGAAATATAGGCAAGTGTGAGCTTGAACTCGAAAGTTCAGGCTGGCACACCAACTGTGCAAAAAGTCATATTGTGATCAATTCAAAACCATTGACAGGTCTGTCGATCGGATTGAATTTTGTTGTATTTGATAAGGTAACCGGTGCGGTAGTAGATTTCGTAACTTTTGATACATATTCTGAGGGATTGTTTTGTGACCGTCCTTATGAAGATGAAATGAAGATGTTTTATAAAGAACAGGGCATTTCAGTAGTATTGGTGAAAAGTCCTAAATTTCCGGAATCTGAACATACTCAAAGTGAAGAGTTTATTGCTTCACATAATTTGATGGGAAATGCTATTTTTAATTATCCAGAGATGAAAAATGTCGGACTTAATAGGTATTATAATGAACAAGCATTAAGAGAAGTACTGAGCACACCGGTATCATATCACGATATTAACGGTGTTCGTAGGTTTAATGATTATCACAGCAAATATATAAATATATCTGGTGGTCACAGGATAACTCTTTATCAGCCCGACAAATATCAGAACACGATATATTTAGTAGGCGGTTGTACGATATTCGGATACGGTTCTCACGATGAAATGACTATAAGTTCACAATTGCAGAAATGTCTGACAGAAAGTGGAATATCTTTACCGTATATTGTACAGAATTACGGGTTTTGCCTTTGTCAAGGAGACAGACAAAAAAAGGAAATACCTGCTATTATTAAATCGCTTCCTCTGAAAAAAGGAGATATTATAATTCTGTTCAGTAGTAAAACGGATCCCGATTATTATTGTATTGATCTGTCCAATGCGGCAGTTGAAAACAGAAATGTTGAAACGTTCGCCGATTTTAACCATTTTACCCCGGACGGCAATAAACTTATCGCTGAAAAGATCTATGAAGGCCTGATCTCACAAGGTGTTCTGAACGGATCATCTGCGCCGGTAGAAAAGAATAAGTCTTATGGGTTCACATTTTCTCAGAACAAAGAGCTGGCAGAATATCAGAAGATTCTTTCAGAATACTACAATGAAAAAGTTTCCTGATCCCGTAATCGGTTCAATAGTAATGAACTGCAATCCTTTTACACTGGGTCATCGTTATCTGATTGAAATGGCACTTGAACAATGCGATTTTCTGATCATTTTTGTTGTTCAGGAAGACAAATCGATATTCCCGTTTGAGGACAGACTACGACTTGTAGATGAATGTACCGCTGATATAGTTAATAAGGAAGTTATACCAAGCGGTAAATTTATAATTTCATCTCTGACATTTTCAGAATATTTCAACAAGTCCGAAATGCAGGACAAAACTATAGACACATCACTCGATGTGACTGTTTTTGCCCGCGAGATAGCACCATGTCTGCATATCACGAAACGATTTGCAGGAGAGGAACCTAATGACAGTGTTACCCGTCAGTATAACGAAACTATGAAGCGTGTGCTTCCGGAGTATGGAATTGAGTTTGTAGAGATACCCCGTGCTGAAATGGACGGCAAGGTGATAAGCGCCACAGATGTACGTGCCTTGCTTGAAAAAAGAGATTTTGACACTATAGGAAAGATTGTCCCTGATGTAGTATATAACTATTTATGGGAAAAATTTGTTAATAAAGATCAGACTGAATAAAGAACGGAGAATACTGATGAAATATCTGTCTTGTGGAATGATTTCAAGAATGGCTCTAAACATTAATGGTCGTATAGATAATGACGATAAGGTAATATCTTTATGCTGTGAAAGCATTCCTTCCCGTCCCGGAATACCGTTGTCGGATAATGCAGAAGAAACATTAGAGCGATTTATAGGGCTTCGGACAATGCTGATTGCACAGGGATTTAGAACCCCAGAGAAAACAAATTTTGGCTGCGCAGGCTGTGCAAATTATTGTGCCAGCGAATGGGAAATAAATCCATTTATCGGATATGTGAATCTCTCAATGTATCCTGCGCCGTGTCAGTGCAAATGTATTTATTGCGGCGTATATAGAAAATGGGAAAACAGTGATAGTGTCAAGAAAGCATACGAAAATCTTTTTGCTTTACTGGAACTTGCTCAAACCAGCGGGGTAATAGATCCAAATGCAGTATGGCAGATCTCTACCGGCGAAATAACCATTCATCCGTACAAAGACAGAATTATGGAATTAGTCAAGGGGAAGACTGCGAATTTCTATACAAATGCATTTCTTTTCGATGAAAAAATCGCTCAGAATCTTCACGATAATCCGAATTCATATATAAATGTTTCTATCGATGCAGGAACTCCGCAGACATGGAAGGCTGTTAAAGGGGTGGATAATTTTGACAAGGTAACGGATAATCTTGTCAAATATTATGTCAATAGTGCTCACCCCGGACAGATTACAATGAAATATATCATTCTTCCGGGTATAAATGATAATTATGAGGATTTTGAGTCTGTTGTTGAGATATTAAAGGTACTTGGAACAACACATCTTACTATTTCAAGAGATGTCAGTGTAAAATATGCCCCGAATGACAAGAAACATGAAAAACTGGTAGTTGCTGCTGCTTATTTACTTGCAATGTGTCATAAAAACAACATTACAAATGATATGTTTACCTATTCCGCCAAAGAACGCGAGGAGGTTATCCGAATAGCTAACGAATTGGTTAAGAACGGACAAGTTTAATAATATAATCGAAAAAGCTGTCTCTACACCCCAACCCTCACCTCAAACTCCACATCCTCCTCCCTATTCTTCCTCATCACCCTATGTACCCTCAGCGCATAGTTTGCCAACGTCCCGCAAACGGCGCTGTTATGCGGTATGTAGTACTGATTCCCCACACGCTGTTTCGGCATCATTTTCTTAATAATTACCTAAATTGAAAATAATCAGATAAATCAATTGCAAATATTATGAAAAATTAACATGAATTACGATAATAGTCATTATTATACTGATATTTGACTTAAGAATCATGCCATAAGGAGGTTTCAGGTATGTACGTTCCTACCGCACACCCGCCGGGACAACAACCTATAGCAAATTCAGAACCGAACACAGCTAAGAATGCTTACGAACTTGTTAACGAGTATGCCGGTAAGCCTGTCCCTGAGGGCGCGGATTATAATCCGTTTAGGGTAGAATCGAGCAGCAAGGCTGTGACGCAAAAGTATAGCTTCTACGATGTGGGGGTAAATAATGATAGGGAGTGCTTTTTTGTGCTAAAAGCCAAAAAGTATAATCGCGCTAACCGGTACAATACAAGTTTCTCCCCTTTGAACCATGATAAACTTGAGAGCTACGATAACGATTTCGATGATATTTTCGATTACATGGAAATAACCAAGGGTCTTATTTTGCTTCGAGAAGTAGAGATTACATTCGGATATGACAATACTGTCAGTGAATCAATTAAACTGGAATTTGTCCGCGCTCGGTTTTCTGAATTTCTTTCATTGAATACAAGTGTTTTGAGGTCAGATCCCTATTATCTTTTTGAAATAGCCATGGAAAAACGTGTATTTATTCTTTCGAAAAAATATGCACCTATTCTCACCGATTATATTCTTATGCAGGTAGAACGTGTTAAACACTATGACCCGACTGGGTTTAACATGCCTTGGGTCCAGCGAAACATCATCTATCACGGCTTTTACTGCAGGCCAAATCAAACGACTTTACAATATGGAGCCGTGAATGACAGTGAAAAGACTGCCAATAAAGATGAAATGCAGGACTTCATGGGCATAAAGAATAATGAGATCAGAGAAAACATACCTACATACAAGATTGCTGCGTTGTGCTTAAGGATACTTTCCGAAATGCGCAAAGTCTATGATTTTGGAAAAATGCCTGTTCTTGTTATAGAAACGAGGCATCTCAGAAAGAATATACCCGATATATGTGAGCTGTTCGAAGAGGATATGAGTTATGTCGTGGATAAGAACCTGAAAGACATAAAAGACAGAAGGCTCCTGATACTCGATCTGGATTCAAGCACAAAGTATAACCTAGATAAGTATTTGAGCGATGTAATGCGTGATACAGCCAATCAACCTTCTATTTTGGTAACAAGCGACGCATCACATATAAGAGATAATTACCCGGAATACATGTATACTATTATACATTATCAGCCTAATACATCGACAGCTGCAAGTCTTAACAAAATATGCAATTATATAAGATATACTATTATAAATACAGGTGACAAATCTTCACTGTTTGTCAATACAAACGGAGAGATCGATGTTTCGACATTTCCTAAACATTTACAGAAGCCGGTATTGGTCCACTGATGACAAATCGCCTCTCGTCAATTATATACTTGATAAGGGTAGAAGATTCGGAATCATCACATGCTTTCTTGCGGATATGCTTGCGTCAAGATCATTTGAACGGAAAGATGATCTTCAGAGATTGTTCGCAACATATATTAGTTTTGGCAACTTTACATTCCGTCCATGGGAAAGAAGACTATTTGGTATCCCTTCAGGCGAATGCCCTGAAAAGCAAGCAGTGGAAGAACTGGCTGAAAGGGAATGCATAGCAAATGGAGCTCTTGCAACTGAAAATTGTTACATACGATATCCTTTGATTATTTATGCGATATAATAAAAAATGACCTGTACACCCGTTAATAGGTGCACAGGTTATTTTTTCAGATACTATTGCTTTATGGATTTCTTTATTTCCTTCAGCTTGTCTATTTTACTGACAAGTCGGTTAAGAGTAGCGGCATCAATTTCGCCTGCTCTGTATAGTCGTCTAGCCATGGCTGTCATAAACGCCTTTCCAACAATAAGATCCTGTTCTTTTGTGAGAGTCATTTTTATTCGCTCCTTTATTTATAGTATAGACCGATCGTTGTCTATTACTCAGAATGTTTTAAGTTTTTTTGAAATATAACTATACTTACCTTTTATTCTTGCATAACAAGTATTGCAAAATTTTTCCAATTTTACAAAGTCACCGATGTTCTCATGAAGCTTTTTCCCATCGACGAAACTTACACTGTTGACAATGATATGCACATGCAGATATTGTGTGTTACTGTGTACAGAAAACACACTCTGGTACCTATCTCCATAGTAAGCGCAGATCAAATATGCAAGTTCGGCAGCCATATACGGGATACAATGATCCTTTGGTTCAAGACTTACAATGTAATGTCTTAGCTGAGTTCCTGCTGTTTTACCGTAATACGACTTGACCATGTTAAATTCCTCTGCGGCATTGATAGGCTCGATGATATTAAGTCCGCCGATGTAGGTGTTGACATTTCCGTTGTTACGAAAAATATAGTCAATTACGTTCTTAACACACTCAGGTTCCATATATGGTTTGTCAATTCTTTTGAAGAAAATCATAAACTTTTTTCAGTCCTTCCTTAACGTTAAGTTTCATTTCTTTGTTCCAGGTCATGGGGTCAAGAGATAATATATTATAGATGCCCGACAGCGTAACTGCCAGATCGGGTGTAATTATCTTGCCTTGATCCTGCATGATCCTTCTTTTTGCTAAAGTTCCGATCGCAGTGTCTTCCTTATCAGCTTGTTCGGCCAGAGAAGAGTACTGCTGTTCTGTGAGTCTTACACTCAGAGTTTTAGTGGATACCATAAACTTCCTCCTGACTTCCATTATTTCTGCCGGATCAGCCAATTGTAAACATTTGCCGATCCGTATGGTCTTGCAGTTTTTTGCAATTATGAATATGTTCGGTTAGAGATTATTTTTTACAGAGAATAAAAAACACTCGCAGAGAATCCTTCGAGTGTTTGAATATTTCTATTTAATGTTATTAGCTAATATCATTAATATAGTATATAAACGACAAAATGTAATTTTTCTATTTAGAAATTTTCATGATAGCCTGTTTTACTTCATCAATTGTTTCAAATCTCATTTCAGGACGCAGAGCGGTACAACGTTCAACAATAGCTTTAAGAGGAGGTGATTTAATATCGTCGTTCAGAATAGCGGATATGGTCATGCCGAGAGAGTATATATCGGAACGCTCTGTTGCGCCTTCAGCATTTCGTAGTTCGGGTGCAGAATAATTTGGACTAAATCCGAGGAAAAATAGTCTTCGGTATATGTTTTCTGTTTTTACTGCATTTTCAAAATCGATCAGTGTAACATTACCGTGGTCATCAAGAACAATGTTGTCAGGCTTCATGTCGAGATATAGTACACCTATTTTATGCAACGATGACAAGGCGTCACATAACTGAACTATTATATTATACACATCAGTAGTCGGGATAAATATCTCATCAAGAGAGTTGCCGTTTACAAATTCTGTGAGCATGGATTTATCGGTTACGTCAAGTATTCGAGCAACATGCGGCAAATCATGTTCAGAGATCAATTTCAGCGCTGAGCTATCAAAATTACCATATTTAAAAATATATCTCTCATTATTACCAAATTTAATAAGAAAAGTCTGTCGAGTTACTTCATAGGTAATTATTTTTTCAATTGTATAATTCATTTTGTTAACCTCGTTTCTTTTTGTTTCCTGTTATTCTGCAATATGGAACATAATAATTATCAGAATGTTGTAGAGACTTTCATATTTGAATTTGTAAAAATATGATAATATGGTTATATATTATAGAAGTGAATGTGATATGCACATACCCGTTTATAACGGATCATAAACATTTTTCCCTCTGTGGTTAAGTCCACAGAGGGCATTTTTGTGTTTCAGGAGGACACTATTATGAGCGAAATAACTACGAATGGGGAAGTAACGTTCTGCGAACACTGTGGACGAGAGCTGTCAACAGATGAATTGTGCGAGTTCGACGGCGTTACGATGTGCCGGGACTGCCTCGACGATAGGACGGTGGTGTGTGAATGCTGCGGTGACCGTATCTGGAACGAAAACGACTACGGCGATGATAACATCTGCTTGTGTGAAAGCTGCCGTGATGAGAATTACACCCGCTGTTATCACTGTGACACACTTCTCAACAACGACGACGTGTACTACGACGATGACGATACGCCTTATTGCTATCACTGTTATCACGACTGCTGCTCCAGCCCTATTCACGACTACGCATACAAGCCTGAGCCGATTTTCTATGGCGACGGAGATCGCTATTTCGGAGAAGAACTGGAGATCGACGGCGGAGGAAAAGACAAGGATAACGCCGATGCCATTCTTGATGCAGTTAACGGAAGCAATGAGCTAATATACATCAAGTCGGACGGCTCACTAAACGAGGGATTAGAAATTGTTACTCACCCGATGTCGCTTGATTTTCACAAGAACAAAATGCCGTGGATCGCTGTTGCAGATGAGGCACTCCGACTTGACTACTTAAGCCACAAAACAAGCACCTGCGGATTGCATATCCACGTCAACAGATCAACGTTCGGAGTTACCCGTGAAGCGCAAGATGAATGCGTTTCACGGGTCCTTTATTTTGTAGAGCATCACTGGGAAGAGCTCCTGAAATTCAGCAGGAGAACAGAGTATCAGATGAACCGCTGGGCTGCGAGATACGGGTACAAGGACAGTCCAAGGGAGGTTATGGATAACGCAAAGAAGAAAGGGATTGGGCGCTACGCCTGCGTGAATCTGACTAACTACAATACAATCGAATTCAGAATGTTCCGTGGCACGCTGAAAGTCAACACGATTATAGCAACGCTTGAACTTGTGAACATCGTGTGCGATTTAGCAGTAAAGTTCAGTGATGATGAGATATCGAAACTAAGCTGGACGGACTTTGTTCTCTCGATACCGGAGAGCGAATACCCGGAGCTGATACAGTATCTCAAAGAGCGCAGGCTTTATGTGAACGAACCGGTTGATGACAATGATGAGGAGGTCTGAATATGTGTGCTATTTTCGGATTGATAGACTACGAACACAGATTAACAACAAGGGCGAAAGAGAAGATATTGAAAGTGCTTTCAAAGGAGTGCGAAGTTCGCGGTACTGATGCAACAGGCTTTGCCTTTAATCACAACGGTCACATCTCCATTTTCAAGAGACCACTTCCGGCGAGGAAGATGCATCTGCACTTGCCAGATGAGGTCTATGCTGTCATGGGTCATACCCGCATGGCAACACAAGGCAGCGAAAAGCTGAACTACAATAATCACCCGTTCCCGGGCAGGGCAGGAAACAAGAATTTTGCTCTTGCTCACAACGGCGTGCTATCAAATGACAAATTGTTACGAAAAGAAAAAAGTCTGCCCGAATCATACATTCAGACAGACAGTTACATCGCAGTTCAGCTTCTCGAAAACGCAGGAAGCCTTGATTTTAATTCAATAAAAGACATGGCAGAAGATCTGATAGGCTCGTTCGTTTTCACGATACTCGATGATTCGGACGGGATATATTTCGTCCGCGGCAATAATCCGTTGTGCATCTACAAATTCCACGAGCATGGGTTTTATCTGTATGCCAGCACAAAAGAAATCCTTGACAGGACTCTGCGGCGGATAGGCTTGTCAAAAGCACCAAAAACTGAAATAAAAACAATGCTCGGCAATATCCTGCGAATAGATGCAAACGGCAATATTGAGCGCTCGGAATTTTATTCGTACAGTGACTTTGCAAGATTCTACACATTCCCGCGACGCACTCTTCACGATGATTTTCAGATAGAGCAATTGAGAGAGTTCGCAGGCTGTTTCGGAGTCGATCCTTGCTACGTCGATTTGCTTTATGAGAACGGCTTTTCTGCTGATGAGATCGAAGAACTTCTCTACGAACCCGAAGAACTTATGAATTACGCAGATGTTCTTGAATACGAGGGCCTTTACTTTTAACGTTCGGAAATAAATGCGAACATAGTCAGAAAAGTACACTTTGTCGGACATTGAAAAAACGAGGATTTGAACGTCCGAAAAATACCAATTTGCACTTTTCGGCTATGTTCGCAAATGCTGATACTTTAACGGATAAGGGGTGAACACTATGAGAGGAAGGCTGTTCGGATATGCGAGAGTTTCCACAACAGATCAGCATCTCGACAGGCAGATAGAAGCGCTCCGTAACTATGGTGTTGCGGAGCGCGATATTATCACTGACAAATTCTCCGGCAAGGATTTTAATCGACAAGGCTATCTGACATTGAAAGATCACATTCTTCGTTCCGGGGATATTCTTGTTATCAAAGAGCTTGACCGACTCGGCAGAGACTATGAACAGATAAAAGTCGAGTGGCAGGAGCTCCAAAAAAATGGGGTAGATATTGTTATCATTGATATGCCCATACTAAACACTGCAGAAAAGAGTGATCTCGAAAAATCGCTGATAGCTAACATTGTCTTTGAGCTTCTTGCATATACAGCCGAAAAGGAACGACAGAAAATCAAGGCAAGACAAGCCGAGGGAATCAAACTCGCACTTGCAAAAGGAATCCATTTCGGGAGAAAGAAGACTGAAATACCGGAGAACTTCTACGCCGAATGCAACAGGTGGCTGGAGGGAGAGCAGACTGCTATTACTACTATGCGGAACGTTGGCATGAAAAAGACAACGTTTTACAAGATCGTCAATGAGCAGATGCCGGAGATTGTCAGGAGATGCTGAAGGCAGGGTGATTTCAGAACGATGAGCCGACAAACTTGTTGACATTCCGGGATTATGATGATATAATATAATAAAGGAATACGGTGATGCAGATGGAAAAACCTACAATGTTGGCTAATAACATTGATATCGCAGATATCAACGCAAGGTACGATGAGCAGTGTAAAAAGCTGCTTTCTTACAAGAGGATAATTGCATACATTCTCACTTCTGTAACCGAAGAATTCCGGGGACTGGCGCCCGATGAAGCGGAGAAGTATATAGGCGAACGCACTGTCAGTACCGAAGCTGTGGATCCGGATACCCCGGACAGGATACTGGGAAACTCTACTGAAAATGCATTTACCGGAGAAGGTACGCGGTTCTTTGATATCAAGTTTAGGGCTTCTGCTCCCGATGGGTCAGGCGGAGCTATCGAGCTGATTATCAATATAGAAGCTCAGAATATTACCGATAATATAAATTCCGTTCTTAAGAGAGGAATGTATTACTGCGGAAGGCTTCTCTCGTCGCAGTACGGAACGGAGTTTAAGGGGTCAGACTATGATAAGCTGAAAAAGGTTTATTCTATATGGATATGCCTTGATGCAAACAAAGAACGCGAGAATACAGTAGTACAGTACAGCATAAAGCCGGAAGTTATGATCGGAAACTACCCGGACACGGCATCGGAAAAAGCAGGATATGATATGCTGTCTATGATAATGATCAATCTGGGAAATACATCAAAGAGTAAAGACGGCATTATCGGCTTATTGGGAACGCTGCTGCTTGACAATGATGTGGCAGAAAAGAAGATCAGACTGGATAACGACTTCGGTATACCTATGACCGAAACATTCGACAAGGAGGTGTTCGATATGTGTAATCTGAGCAGTTATGTTGAAAACAGAGGCATAGAAAAAGGCATAGAAAAAGGCATAGAAAAAGGCAGGTTAGAAACAATTAAAGAAATAGTATCATCGGGTATTATGTCTGCTGAAAAAGCAGCAAAAGTATTTGGACTTCCAATCGAGAAGATCAAGGAGATCTGTTCGGAATAGAACATGAAAACCTGATATAACGGGTGGCTTATGCTGCCCGTTATTTTTTTGACAAATAAAAATCACAGCATACACATCTCGTATGCTGTGATCTTGAACTATCCTGTTCTTTTACCCCAACAGACTCAATATCCCGTTCGGCTGCTGATTAGCCTGCGCGAGCATGGATTGTGATGCCTGCTGGATAATGTTGTTTTTCTGGTATTCGATCATCTCGGCAGCCATATCTGTATCGCGGATACGGCTTTCGGCATCGGTAAGGTTCTCGTTTGAAGTAGTGAGGCTGTTTACTGATTTCTCCATTCTGTTCTGGAGAGCGCCCATTTCTGCTCTGTATGTGGACACAGCCTTTATCGCTTCATCGATCTTCTCAATAGCCTTGTTTGCATCGTACTGATTGGAAATGTCGATATCCGCAACGCCGATCGCGCCTGCGCTTGCATCTATTATATCCATTCCGACTTTCTGATCTTCAACGCCGTTTGCGCCTATCTGGAATTCGAGGGAATCTTTGATATCGGCAACATCTTCAAGTCCTACGCCCTGCCCGGAAATGCGCTCATAAACGCGGACGTGACCTGTGCTGTTGAAAGTGATCTCGCCGTCTTTATCGCCGTCTGGATCATTGCGGTCTGTGAGCTCAACAGTATAATCGAGACCTGCGTCTTTCAGCAGCTTCTCGATAGCCTCGTTGGTGTATTTAGTGCCGGTAGCGAGGTGGATATCTGCCGCACCGCCGGAGATATCGACATATTCTTCGCCTGCCGAAAGATCTTGTTCGGTGAATATTGTGAACTCCGGTACTATGGAATCGTACTGCGAAGCCTTTCCGTATGAGTTTGCAGTAAACTTTATATAGTCCGAGGACCCGACAGTTCCGCTTCCTTGCTTTATCATAAGTGAAGTGAGATCGGCTTCGCAGGTCTGTCTTTCACCTGCAACTGTTCCTACACGTCTTACGGAACGGTGACCGGGAGTTGTGACAGCTCCGCTTACGGAACCGGAATCCGGCGAGAACAGGGAAGACCTGCCGCCGCTGTCACGGATCGCAACAGTGCTGTCAAGAGCGGAAGGGCTGTTTGCATCAACCTTATATGTGCCCTGTTTCTCGGTCATATCTACGCTGTACTTATAGCCGTCGGCATCGAGTTTGTTCTGTATCGCGTCACGAATGGCGCTTCCCGAAAGAACGGAATCCTTTTTCAGCGTGACGGTCACAATATCATCTGAGCCGATGTTGACTGAAATATCTTCTGATGCGGATGATGAGCTTTCTATTTTTATCCCGTTGAGAGCCTTCATGTTGTACTGATCTATGGCATCGGGATACTTGTATTTCTCCTCATCAGCCTTATATTCGCCGTAAGAACCGTACTGTGCGGCGGTCAGCTTGAACGAATATGAAGAGCTCTGCGGAACATAGGCAACGCACTGCTTTCTGTTCACCTGTACCGACATTGTAAGATCATCGAGTTTGAACTTGCCTGTATCACCTATCTCCGAGCTGGAATTTGTATCGAAACTCTTTAGTACGAGATCAGCCTTGCGGTCCGCTCTTACAAGATCTCCGTTCTGATTGAGATAGTCCTGACCGTCCGGCTCGCCGTTTACGGTATTGGCAAAATATGTCGTTCCTTCGCCGAGAGCCGACATTATCGCACTCTTTATGGAATCGAGAGCCGCAGTGGCTTCCGCTTTTGAGCCGTACTCGGCAGCAGCGCCTACGGTAATTGTACCTCCGGCTTTGTCTATCTGAACAGTTCCTGCACCTGCCGAAGTATCGAACTGCACCGAGAAATCCTTTGTCATGGAGACTGTCTGCGTTCCGGTTGCCGAAACACAGTCAGCCGTGATCGTAGGAAGCTTTCCGACATTTTTGGTGTCGCTTAGTGTGATAACCTGCTTCTGATCGCCGGTTAAAAGTCCGTAAGTCTCTGCTTCGGCAGCTCTTATCTGTCCGACCTCGCTCTTGAAAAGTATCTTCCCGGGAGCTGTCTCAAAATTCTTCGGATAATTTGCGTTGTCTATCAGCTTCTGTATCTGCTCGTCAGTGTAGGTCTGACCTTCTGCGAGGTTGATCGTTATATGCTGTGTCAGCTCACCCTGCGTTCTTTCAAAGTCATTCTCGAAGTAGGCATTCTCGCCGCCTTTTCCGGAAGCGCCTGTGGTGAATTTCAGCCACATGCCCTGAATGCTGCTTGCGACGGATATCTTCCCGCCGCCGATATCAAGCCCGTAGTTCACCGAACCGTACAGTGCGCCGTAGTCGTTGGTCTTTACCTTTGCGCCTGTTGAGACTTTTATCTCTCCGCTTAACAGCTTCATCTCGTTGAACTCGGTGGACTCCGAAATGCGGTTTATCTCGCCTTTGAGTGCATCTGCTTCATGCTGTAACTGTGCTCTGTCCTCATCTGTATATGTACCGTTTGCGGACTGAACCGCAAGTTCTCTCATTCTCTGGAGAATGTTTTCGGTCTCCTGCAAGCCGCCCTCTGCTGTCTGTATCAGAGAAATAGAATCGTTCGCATTGTTGGTTGCCTGGGAAAGACCGCGTATCTGTGACCGCATTTTTTCGGACACAGCAAGACCGGAGGCGTTATCCGCCGCCCTGTTTATACTATAACCTGTCGAGAGCTTTTCTGTGCGCTTCCTGATGCCCGCGACATTCCTGCTATTCGCGTTAGCCGCCGTCATAGCGGGAAGATTATGCTGTATTACCATAGTGATTTCCCTCGCATTAAACGTATCCTTACATATTAATTATCGGCAGGAATCTGAAAAACTTTAGCTTTTTGCGAATTATTTCTATTGAGAATGTGCATACTTGACAAAGGTACAATCAAAGTATATAATAATAGTAGGAAACAATATGCCGCAAATTCAGAGAGAGGGGGCCTATATATGCTTATCAATGAAATGAAAAGAAAATACACGTCCGATGAGTTTCTTGCAATGACTGATATTGAAGGCAGGTATGAGCTTGTAAGCGGTGAGATCTATGCTATGTCTCCTGCGCCCAATATAAAACATCAGATCTTATCAAAAAAACTGCTTAAAAAGATCGATGACTATATTGAGGATAACAGCGGAAAGTGTATTGTATTATCTGCTCCGACAGATGTAAAGCTCAATGATGACAATATCGTACAGCCGGACATATTTGTGGTATGTGACCCCGACAAGCTTGATGAGCAAAAGTGCAACGGCGCGCCCGATTGGGTGATCGAGATACTCTCACCCCATAATTCCGATCATGACACCGTGGAAAAGCTTGCACTCTACCAGAAATCCGGAGTCCGCGAATACTGGATCGTTGACCCTATGAATGAGAAAGTGCTTGTATATCCCTTTGAGCAGGCAAAGGCTGTGGGGATTTTTACCTTTACAGATAAGATAACAGCCGGTATATATAAGGACAACCCCGAGCCGCTTGTTATCAGTATAAATGAGCTTTAATATCATAATTCAAAAAACTCCCGTATTCAGATGTACAGCCTGAATACGGGAGTTTTTGGTATATTTTATTTCAATGATCCTTCATCAAGCAGGAATTGCTCTATTCCGATGTATTGAATGCCGTGCTCATCTGTCCAGGGCTTCATGTAGTCTTTTACGACGATCATTTTCCTGAAAGAGTCAGGTATGCGAAGCAGCGATGAGGTTTCCTGCGCACGCTTTTCAGGATCGGCAACACTTAGAGCCGATTGAATATAATATCGTTCAAAGCCTCTGTTTACAACAAAATCTACTTCGAGCTGTTTCCTTATATTCTTTCCGTTATTGTCTTTTGTGTTATATTCAACAACTCCCACATCAACATCAAGATTTCTTCTGATAAGGTCATTATACAAAACATTTTCCATAAGATGAGGCTCTTCAAGCTGACGGAATCCAAGCCTTGCGTTTCTTAGTCCCGGATCAGAGTAATAGTATTTTGACGTACTCTTTATATACTTTCTGCCCTTGACATCATATCTCTCCGCTTTTCGCAATAAAAAGGCATCTGAAAAATATTTCAGATAGGTATCTATTGTATCCGATGCAACTTTTATCTGCCTCTCACTTGCGAATGTGTTTGAAAGTCTGGTCGGATTTGTAAGCGAACCTATACTCGAGGCTATTACGTCGAGCAGTACATCAAGTACTTCCGTATTGTTTCGTATCTTATGACGTTCTAAAATATCCTTGATATATGTTCTTTCAAAGAGTTCCCGAAGATATCTGCTTTTATCTTCGTGCGAATCCATTGTCAGTGTTAAAGGCATACCGCCATAGGTGCAGTAATCCTGCCATGCTCCGCGTTTGTCGCCTGCATAAGAATCGTAAAATTCAGCAAAAGAAAGCGGATACACCCTGATTTCATCTGCGCGGTCACGAAATTGAGTAAGAATATCCGATGAAAGCATTTTTGAGTTGCTTCCGGTGACATATACATCAACATTATCCTTCTGCATAAGTCCCAGAACTACATCAATAAATGTTATTTTAGCCTCCGGATCATCAACAAAAGGATTTTGTATTTCAGAAACGAACTGTATCTCGTCAATGAATACATAGTATCGTTTTTTATCATGCACAATACGTTCACGGATATATTTATCAAGTTCCATAGGATTTCTGTATTTCGCGTTTTCCAGAATATCCAATGCGAGCGAAATGATCTGTTCTTCCGGTACCCCGTCTTGTTCCAGATATGATTTATAAAGCTGAAAAAGCAGTACAGATTTCCCGCAGCGGCGTAGCCCTGTTATAACTTTGACACGGCCGTTATCGCGTTTTTTTATAAGCATATCCACATATTGTTTCCTTGGCAGCATGATATCACCTCGCAATATTTTTGCGTCTATCCGCATTTTTGCAGTACTTGATTATAACTTATTTTATCACATATTTTATCTATTGTCAATAATATGCGCAATATTTTTGCGGATATACGCATTTTTGCGCTGGTAAACAACAGTATGATTATTATCTGCCTCGCAGACGTAAAGCTCGATGATGACGATATCGTACAGCCGAACATATTTGTGGTATCCACGAAATGAACTGTGAAGTTCGGATCGTAAATCATTTTTTGATTTGCAAATGAAAATTCCGGTTTACTCTTATTTTTCCCTTGCCGTAATCATAATAAGGTTATATGGATATGAGGCGAAACCGCCGCTCAGGTACATTCCTGAACGGCGGTGTTTTTGTTATAAGCAAATCGTCATATAAGGCGGTATGCAAACAATGTCCTCCTTAAAGCTGAGATTTCGTGGGTGTATCACATAGCACTCACCTATACGAGCCTTGTACTTTTCCTTGAAGCGTTTGAGCGACTCGATAGAATACTTCTTGCCCGACTTGACTTCGATCGGGAACATCTTGTATTTCAGCTTGCTGTTGTTGGATATCAGAAAGTCTATCTCAATATCGTTGCGGTGTTTGTCAGCATTGTACTGCGTATAGAAATACAACTTATGTCCGTTTGCCGTCAGCATCTGGGCGATAGCATTCTCATAAAGCATACCTTCATTCATGTTCAGCTTGTCACCGAGTATTTGCTTGTAAACCTCATCTTCCAGCAGTTCGTTCTCGTCAAAGGCATGGCTGACAAGCAGTCCTGTGTCGCTGAGATAACATTTTACATACGCTCTGTTCTCGTTGATTGAAAGCCCGACATTCGGGTCATTGCACAGGAAACATTCGTTGGAGATCATCGAGTCCGACAGCCAGAAGAACGTTTCCTCATACTGGTCTGCCTTGCTCCCTGCTGAAATATCATTGAAAACGACACGTTTTTCGTGCTGAGAGAGCAGACCGGGTATCTGATCGAATATGGTGAGGACTTTGCTCCTGTACTTGCTGTCTATCTTCATGATGTCACTGCGGTAGAGAGCAAGAATATCACGCTTTTCGATATCGGCTTTGTCGAAGTCCTTCCTGCTATCAATGAAAGCTATAACACTCTGCGGCATACCACCCACAAGCATGTACTGCTTGAACAGGAGCATCGCCTTGTGGTGTAGCTCATTTTCAAGGGGAACTCTATCGGCAAAGCACTTACGAATATAACCGCATATTTGCTCCTCGCCCAGCGCATCGCAGAACTCCTCGAAATCCAGCGGATACATACTCAGATGACGCTCCTCCGATGGGATGACAATATCCTTGACGTTCTCTTTTATAGAGATCAGAGAACCTGTTTCGATATAGTCGTATCTGCCGTCGGCAACAAGATACTTGACGCACTCTCTTGCTTTAGGGTACATCTGCACCTCGTCAAAGATGATAAGCGATTCACGCTCATACAGCTTCACACCATAATATGTGGATAACAGCATGAAGAACGTATCAAGGTCATTCATGTGCTTGACAAAATAATCCTTGACCTCGTCAGGACACTTGGCGAAGTCGATCAGGATGTAGCTCTTATATTCGTTTCTGCCGAATTCCTCACAGATCGTTGACTTACCGATACGTCTTGCCCCCTCGATCAGATAGGCTTTTTTGCCGTTCAGCTCATTTTTTAGGGTCAGCAGCTTGTCGTAAATTTTACGTTTCAGTATCATGATAACGCCTCATTTCCATAATACGCGTGTTTTAACTTGCTTGTGAGTGCCTGAATACGCAGGTTTATAATATACTCAAAATCCCATTATGCGCAGGTTTATGATAATTATACTATATGGAAGCGAAAAAGTCAAGTGTACTTGTCAAGAAAAGTGCCGGAATTATGTGGTATAATAAAAACACCGGCAAAAATTGAAATCCGACGTTTATAAGCAGTAGTTATAATTCATAACTACCACAAAATGAGGCATTGTTCTAATTAATCTCTCCTTACAAACAAAATAACCCGTTCATATAGCCAAACGATGAAGAAAGTGGTATAATGAAAGTGCAAAAAAAAGAACGATAGTCAGAGGCAAGGCGAAAGCTCCCACAGAGTACGGTGCAAAGCTTGATCTGAGCATCACCTTTTTCCGCCTGTCTCACGCAGTATTGCCTATACGGTGTGTTTATCATCAAAAAAATTGATACAATATGACGATTGAAAATACTGCTTAATTGTGATAGAATATAAAACGAAGTTAGTTAAAGCTAACCTATGGCAAATAATAAAGGAGAACGGAAATGAGCGAAGAAGAGAGAAAATTTCTTGAAGTAAAGAATCTGAAAAAGAGCTTCGGCAGCGGCGATACAAAGCAGGACGTTCTGCGCGGAATTGATTTCACGGTCGCAAAAGGGGAATTCTGCGTGCTGCTCGGACCCTCTGGATCGGGTAAATCCACCCTGCTGAACATTCTCGGCGGTATCGACAGCGCCGATGAGGGAGACATATACATAAACGGCGACAGGCTCAGCAGAATGGATGAGAAAGGACTTACGCAGTACCGGAGGAAGCACCTCGGCTATGTGTTCCAGTCCTACAACCTTATACCAAATCTCAACGTCAAGGAGAACATCGAAACAGGCGCATACTTGTCCGACAAGCCTCTCGATATCGACGAGCTGTTAAAGATACTCGGACTTTACGAACATCGCCACAAGCTGCCGAACCAGCTCTCCGGCGGTCAGCAGCAGAGGGTGTCTATCGGCAGAGCGATAGTAAAGAACCCGGATATACTGCTCTGCGACGAGCCTACCGGCGCGCTTGATTACACGACATCGAAAGAGATACTCCGCCTTATCGAAGATGTCAACGCAAAGTACGGCAACACTGTCATCATGGTAACGCACAACGAAGCCATAAAGCTCATGGCGGATCATGTCATAAAGCTTCGTGACGGAAAGATAAGGCACGATGATATTAACACGCAGAAAATAACAGCCGACGAGCTTGAATGGTAAGGAGGCTGTCTGATATGCAGAACAATACCGTACACTTCGGGAAAAGACCCCGGAACCCGCTCGGCAGGCGGGTATGGAAAGACCTGCTCAGCGATTGGAAACGCTATCTGATGATATTCATTATGCTCGTGGTAACGATAGGTTTCGTGTCGGGAATGTATGTTGCCAACAACAGTATGATGACCACGCTCACCGACAATGTGGAAAAGCTGCATCAGGAGAGCGGGCATTTCGAGCTTTCCCGAAAGGCTGACAGCGATCTTATCCCGGCACTTGAGACCGGTGAGAAAGCCGATGTTGTAAGCGTATTCCGCGAACGCGCTTATGAAGAAGCCGAAGAAAAGGTAACCGAAGCCGTGAATGAAGCCGTTGAGGAAAACGTGCGCGAACAGGTCAGGACTGTGATAACGGAACAGGCAACTGCCGCAGTTGAACAGCAGCTTGCCGGATATGCGGAAATGGGAATGGAAGTTTCCGACGAACAGCGGCAGAGCGCAATAGACGAGGCAATTGATACAGCAATGTCCGAAAACTATGACAAAGCTGTCGAAGAAGCGCTCGAAGCGGCGTATGAGTCGGACGATTATAAGACTGCGTTTTCCGACGCGATGAAAGAAGCGAAGGAAGAGATCGACAAGGAGATCGGCGAAAAGTATGACGATCTTGCCGAGCGCTACGAGCTTAACAAGGATTTCACTCCGGTTCCGGTGAAGATATATGAGCTGTTTTACAAGGAGCAGTCCGAGCTGATACCCGCGGACGGTTCGTACAGCGGAAATATACGCGTTTTCAATGAGCGCACGGATATAGATATGTATGATATTCTCGAGGGACGCAAGCCCGAAAATGAGGACGAGATCATCATTGACCGTATGCATGCCGACAATGTGAAACTCAAAGTCGGTGACAGGATAAAAGCCGGAAACGCGGAATTCACGATCACCGGTCTTGCGGCATTTGTGGATTATTCTACGCTTTATGAAAAGAACACCGACACGATGTTCGACGCTCTGACGTTCAATGTCGCAATGGTAACGGAAGCAGGATTTGAAAGGCTTTCCGCGCCGCTTCACGCTAATTACGCATTTGAGTATAAGAACAAGCCTGCCGATGTTATTGAAGAAAAAGTTCTTTCGGACAACTTCCTGAAAGTGCTTATCACGCAGACCGCTGTGACCGAAAATGAAACTGAAATAAAGGATTATGTCCCCGCCTACGCGAACCACGCGATAACATTTGCCATCAACGATATGGGCAGTGATGAGGCTATGGGCGGAGTGCTGCTTTATATCCTTGTGGCGGTGCTGGCGTTCATCTTCGCAGTCACGGCTACTGCAAAGCTCGAAAAGGAAGCGTCTGTCATAGGTACTCTTCGTGCATCGGGCTACACAAAGGGTGAGCTGGTGCGGTACTATATGAGCGGACCGCTGCTTGTGGTGATCTTCGCTTCGATAGTCGGGAATGTCCTCGGCTACACGTTATTCAAGAACGTTGTCACAGCTATGTACTATAACAGCTACAGCCTGCCGACATACGAAACTCTGTGGACTCCGGACGCGTTTGTCAGAACAACGGTCGTCCCGATAATCCTGATGCTCGTTATCAACTTCATTGTCATAATCAGAATGTTAAGGCTGTCCCCGCTGAGATTCCTGCGGCACGATCTGAAAAAGACAAAGCGCAAAAAAGCCGTAAGACTGCCGAAATGGAAGTTCTTTGCGCGGTTCCGTATGCGCGTATTCTTACAGAATATCCCGAACTACATCATGGTATTCGTCGGTGTATGCTTTGTGATGCTGCTGCTTTCTATGGCTGTGGGAATGCCCGAAACTCTGAAATACTATCAGGGCAGCATGACGGATATGATGTTTGCGGACGAACAGGTCATACTTCTCACAACAGAGGACGAGGACGGAAACCCGATAGAAACATCGACCGAGGGCGCTGAACGGTTCTCTATGGAATCTCTGATAAGAAGATCGGATACCCTCGATGAGGAAATCTCGATATATGGAATCGTTGACGGCAGCAATTACATAAAGCTTGACAGCAATACCGACGGAGTATATATCTCCGATGCGTTTGCAAAAAAATACAGCGTTGCGAGGGGCGACACCATAACTCTTTCCGCAAAGTACGAGAATAAGGAGTACAAGTGGAAGGTCTATGACATTTACGACTATTCCGCGTCATTGGCAGTGTTTATGCCGAACGATATGTTCAATACCGAGTTCGGACGCAAGAACGGAGAATTCAGCGGGTTTATGTCGGACGCGCATATCTCCGATATCGACGAGAAGTACATCGCCAAGACAATAACCGGCGAAGATATGCTGAAAATAGCGGCACAGCTCGATCACTCCATGGGCGCGTATATGGTGTATTTCCAGTATGTGTGCGTGATCGTTGCGGCGATAATACTGTACCTGCTCACAAAGATCATTATCGAGAAGAATGAGCGGGCGATCTCAATGGTAAAGATACTCGGTTACAGCAGCAGAGAGATCGCTTCGCTGTATCTGGTGACGACAGCACTCGTTGTGTTTGTTACCGAGTTTGCGGCGATATTCATAGGCTATAAGGCAATGTGCGTGGTTTGGGGCGTGCTGCTGATGAAGCTCGGCGGGTACTTTGCGTTCGTTATTCCGTTCAGCGGATTTGTAAAGGAGTTCGTTCTTGTATTCGCTGCATATATGATAATAACCGTGATAGACTTCATACGGATAAGGCGCATACCGAAGGTTCTGGCGCTGAAAAATGTGGAATAAATGATACAGCCGGAATGCGTTTTACGCGGAAGATTTTAACAAAACGGAGGTCATTATGGAACTTAAATTCGGAGACATTCAGGAAACAGCGCTTATTCCGCTTGCAATAAAGGCGAGCGAGACTTCCCGCCCGAATGCGAGAATAAAGGATCTGAAAGCAAAAGAGATCATCGACACTCTCGGCGTCGATGTTAGTAAGTATGATCCGTTCATGTCCCACGAGGGAGTTGTGGCAAGAACTATCATGTTCCGGCGCGAACTGCAGGATCTGCTGAAAAAGTATCCTGACGCGCTTTGTGTAAATCTCGGCTGTGGATTTGATGATAAATTTTCACAGGTCGATAACGGGAAGCTCGTCTGGTATGATGTCGATCTTCCCGATCAGATCGCGGTAAGACGTAAAGTCTATCAGGACAGGGAACGCTGCACAATGCTCGACGGAAGCGCTCTGGACGGCGAATGGACAAAAGCGCTCCCGAAAGCCGGAATGAACATAATAGTCATGGAGGGCGTACTCGAATATTTCTCAAAGGAGCAGGTCAAGACCTGTCTCAATATGCTGTGCGACAGCTTTGAGCACGGCTATCTGCTTGCTGAACTCCACTGCCCGATTCTGGAGAAAAACAGCAAGCACCATGACGCGGTGAAGCACACCAACGCGAAATTCGGGTGGGGTACCAAGTCCGCGGAAGAGTATATCCCACTGGAGCCGCGCATGTCGGTCGTTTCCGAAACGAGCTATAACGAGGAAATGAAGAAATATACTGTAAGAGGAAAGCTCTTTGCTGTGGTCGGAAAGAACATGAATAACAGACTTGCTGTGTTCAAGTGGTGAATGTGTATTCCTTCCCGATATACTGATTTCTGGTGCTGTTTTCCGTGAGCGGTTTCACAGAAAGCATCATGATCCAAGCTGCAAAAGACCTTCGCATTATGATTTATATTCTCTCAAAAAATACCGTTCTGCAATTACTTGCAAAGCGGTATTTTGCTGTTATCCGGTAGCATTAAGTGAACGGATCCGTCTGTCGGATACAAATTGGATAATAAACAAACCCTGCAAACCTTACGAAACGCTCTTCCTCGGATATTGAGCCGAACCGGCAGCAGTCGGCAGCGGCAAGCATTATCCCTGTCTATACGGCTCAATATCAGAAAAAAACTTTACAAACAGCCGGTGATGTGATATAATATACTGTGTACCGCATCTGTAATTTACAGATAGCCATTGATATTATGCTTCCTGTCAGACTCGCTCAAAACGCAAAACACAGTAAGAAAACAGAGACTGCTCTGCCTTTTTATAAATCTGAATCGAATCAGGATCATGATAAGTAACCGTAGTTTTGTTCCTAAATACATTAATCATGATTCTGCGATTTATCGATATGACCCAATAACAAATGAGGTATCATGTTTATGATAAAAAAGAAACCGGCTATTGTTATTCTGGCTGCAATGGTTATAATTGTGATACTATATTTTTTTGCGTATAGTATTTACGGATACACAGTTGCTGAAGACTATGCTTATGCCGTAAAAGACGCCCTTGTTTATGATGTTACCGATCTTCCTCCTTATTATAGGCTCAATAGCAGATTTCAAAGTGAGATACCGGAAGATTTTTACAACGTTTACACGATAGATGAATTCTTATTGTTATTTAAGAAAATAAACGCTATTGATAGTAAGGAAAATTTATTTCAGAGAATATCAGTTAATTCAACCGACAAAGGAAAAAAAGAACCCTGTGGTAACATAGAAAGTAGTGATGGAACAATATATTTTATTTATCATCATATCGATATCGCTTCGACATTGTTTTTCGAACCTGAAATTGTGGGTTGGACTATTGATATTGATATTGAGAAAGTTGATACTTCATTTCAGGAATAAAAATCTAATACATTGTGTATCTGCATATCTGTCGTAACTGTTGACATGACCGCCAACGTTTAAAGGAAACTCTATAATCAACACCAAAGAGCATATAATCTACCGTAATGTGTAGATTATATGCTCTTTTTCTTTATCGTGCAAGGCTCATATCCCCAAGCGTGATCTATAAGCAGCTCGGCATTAACTCCGAATATCTTATACTGATTATCAACACCGCCCGGTGTTAGAGTATCTCATCAAACGAATAGGGGAAGAATTCGCTCTTCCACACAAGTTTTCCGTTCATATCGGTAACAATGATATGTTCTTTTTCCGGAGCAAAAAATCTGACAATTATTTCGTCTATGGACATAAGCTTCTCCTTATTAGATTCATACGACATTCCGCTTTCTTTTGACGCAAGCTCTATTCATCGCTCTCGCAGGTCTCGTGCAGCACATAGTCCTTATCATCATCGATCACTTTCAACATACACCTCGCGGCTTCGGGGTCGAACTGTGTGCCGATGTTATTCTCAATTTCCGAACGGACTTTTTCCTGCGGAAGAAACTTACGGTAGCTGCGGTTTGATGTCATCGCGTCGTAGGTGTCCGCAACAGCGATTATGCGAGCTTCCAACGGTATATCCTCGCCGGCCTTATGCTCGGGATAGCCCTTGCCGTCATATCGTTCATGGTGCCAGAGAGCGCCTGTTGCAAGATCAGGTCTGCTTTTTATCTCTGACAGTATGCCGTATCCGATGCCGGGGTGTGTCTTGATGACATCATATTCCTCGTCTGTCAGCTTTGCGGGTTTATTGATTATCTCATTCGGTACGCCTATCTTTCCTATGTCGTGGAGAAGCCCCATGTAGTAGATATTCTCACACATTTCCGCCGACAGCCCCATTTTCTCGGCAATCATGCGTGAATATTTCGCCACGCGGACGGAATGACCGTTTGTGTACTTGTCCTTCGCGTCTATCGTATGTGCCAATGCTTCCATGACCTCTACGGAAAGCGTCTTTACCTCGTCTTTCGCTTCTATCGCTTCATTTGTCGCGTTGATATTCCTGATAATGACATAGAACGCCCATATAAACAGAAAGATTATTATTGTGGAAAATATGTAAACTATAGTTGTTGACTCAAAACTCAGTTTAGTGTTTGTAAACGCAAGTGAAACGTATGTCAGATTAAATATAACAGGCGGGATCAGGAATATTTTCGTGTTTACCTCACGCTTTTTATCCGTCAGTTGGGAAAGCGCTTTAATAACAAAATGATATAAAAGCCATGAAGCAATGAATAAAACAGTTGTGCTGGCGATACTTAAAACGAAAGCCGACAACGATGCTTCAAGTGTTTCGTTACTGTAGCCCCTTATTATTACAGAGAAAAATACTCCGAACATCAGATACACAAATGTCACCAGTGATCTGTTGGGCGCTTTCAGCCACTTTCCAACTAATCGCGAAAACATTAAGGTCAGGAACATATATAAAAAACTTCCTGTAATAACGCTAATTATGAGTATAGTTCCTTGGTTATAATCTTCGAGATTGAAAACAAGTATGACCGCTGATAATGGGATGATCATCGCATAAAAACTCACAAAGAACATCACGAGGGGATTTGTGAATGCTGATATCAAAAACAGCCTTACCTTACCTTTTCTATTTTTCAGAAAGCACTTTTTCAATGAAAGGTAAAGCAGAACGATACACCATAACATGTAACAGACATCAAATATGTTTGCCACATTTCCTAATATTTGCGTTATTATATCCATAACAAAAGTCCTTTTATCCCTCGTATTCCTTTATATATACAGTCAGATCGGACATCAAATCCCACTGCTCGGTGATAGGCTGTGTACATTCATAGTCTGAGTAGTATGCGGGGTTTGCGATATAGCCTTTCCGAAATCCTCGACATTACCGTCAACAACGTTCTTTTTGAGGAACTCCGCGAGCGCTTCTCTGTCATAGTAATGCTCGGTCTTGGTGATCGGAATATCGGGGTCGGCACCGCGGTCGATGTCATAATGTTATTTTAGAAAATGACAATATTTGTGGACATTGCCTAAAATATACTGCTTTTGTTTATTGCAAATGCTGTAAACTGGCTTACCACATAGCCTTTTTTTCCGCGTGCTATCTTATAGTTGCTGCCGTCACGAAGATACACAACGCCGTTCCTTATGCGCTCAATATACGCCATATTTACCGAAACTCCGCGTTTTATCTCTATAAAGCCTTTGACGAACTTGACGGTGACCTCCGAATAACCGTAGTGATAACGGCTTACGTTCCCGCTGCTTACGGTTATTTTTGTGTAGTGCTTATCGCTCTCGATTTTCACCACATCGGCAACACGGAACAATCTGTTTTCCGTGCCGAGTTGCAGCAGCACGGTTTCCTCCGAACTTTCCCGGCGAAGTCTCGCACGCGCGAATACCTTTACGACGTCGGCTTCCTCATAAGGCTTGAGAAGATATCCGGCCGCGTTCAGCCTGAATGCTTCTATTGCATGATCTTTGCTTGTGGTACTGAAAATGACCTGAGTTGACGGCGTTATCTCCTGCATACTGCGTACTATGTCGATGCCGTTTTCATCGCCTAAATATACATCCATAAAAACGATGTCGTAAAAGACCCCGCCTTTGATTTTTTCGATGAAAGCGCTGCCGCTTTCATATTTGTCTATAAGAATATCTTTCGCAATATCCATAAGCGCAAACTCTATCTTGCCCGCATCCCTGATGTCATCATCGACTATCGCAATTCTCATACTTTTTTCTCCTTGCCGGCCTTTTAGACATTATATCACAAAAAGTTGCGTTTGTGTCAAAAAATGCACATAAAGCACGATTTTGTGCACGAAACGCAATTAGTTGACTTCGCGGCTGTTTTGTGCTATCATATATTTATTCTCAAATTACAGAAGGTGTATCTTATGAATCCAGGTTTTTCCGTATGGGAAGCTGTTTTATATACATTTCTGAACTCGTTTCCGTATATGCTTCTTGTGCTGTTCTCGTTCCGGGGACGGTGGAGATTCGGCACCCGGATAACGGTGCTTCTGCTCATCTTTGCAACAATCTCGCAGGTATCCCTCAATACGTTCCGCTTTTTCTCGCCGCAGGTGCAGAACCCATTGTATGATGCGGTAATATCGGTCATTTATATCGGCTTTATCTTCCTTGCCATAAGGGAGCGTTTCGGAAAGCTCGTCTTTACTGTTCTTGTACTGATGGATCTCGGAAATCTTGTTGTCGTGATCTCAAAATTTATCGAGGGCATATTCTTTCCGGAAGAAGCACTTCTCCGGTATCACTTTACATACTCGCTGTTTATGCTGCCGGTGGAGGTGCTGCTGATAACCGCTGTGTATCTGCTGATATTCAAGGGGATAACCGCCGATTCCGAGCCGGACTCGGAGCTGTCGGCGGCGAGCAGTTCGCTCTGGTGGTTTCTGTGGCTTGTACCGGGAGTATTCTATCTGATATGGACGCAGCATTTCTACACCTCCGGAAAGTCTGCGCTTGAAAACGCACTCGATCCGTTAAGCACCGGCTATCTGCTTCTTATCGATATAGGCTCGTTAATGATCTACCGGATAATAGTGCAGCTTGTAACGGTCTATGAGAAAAACGCCCGTCTTACGGCGGATAACCATGAGCTTGAACTGCAGAAAATGCAGTACGATACGATCAATGAGCGCATTGAGGATATGCGCAGAACTAACCACGATCTTCGGCATCATGTGCTGCTGCTGAAACAGATACGGGAAACCGGCGATCTTTCCGCGCTTGACGGGATCATTGCGTCCTATCCGGCTTCTCTTATCCATGACCAGCCGCTGAGGTATTGCGAGAATGACACGGTGAACGCAGTACTGACATACTTTTCGGAGGTCGCGCTGAAAAACAGCATTGATTATACGGTGAATATCGTGCTTTCCGAAAAGTGCTTTATCGAAAAGCCGGACCTTGCCGTAATGTTTGGTAATATCATAGAAAATGCGGTGGAAGCCTGTAAATTCGTTGATGAAAATCGATACATCAAGATCACCGGAAGTCACGGTTCCTCGCCTGAACAGATTTCATTCATAGTCGAAAATAATTACAAGGTCGAACCGCATACAAACGACAAAGGCGTATTCCTTTCCACCAAGCACAAGGGAAACGGTATCGGAATAAACTCCGTGCGGCACATCGTCGGAAAGTACGGCGGGGAAAGCTCGTTTATGCCGGAAAACGGGGTGTTTACGGTATCGGTGATGATCTATGAATAAAGAAAAACTCCCGGACTGCATTGTGCAGCCCGGGAGTTTCAGTTTGTCAAAAATCCCCCGATTTTTTTCAAATCAGGGGAAATTTTTATTTTATAAAGCTAATCGGAACGAGAAACCTCTATAGTAATGATCTGCTTCGTGCGTGTCCGGAGAGATTAAAATGCTATACGTTGCCATTGAGAGCATTGTTGAGTATTATGTCATAACCTCGCTGGGGCAGGCGGCAACGACCTTTGTATCGCAAAATTACGCCGCACATCAGCTTGACCGCTGTCGAAAGGTTACAGTGATCTGCCTGATTCTCAGCTTTATCTCCTGTGCATTGTTGAACGTTCCGCTGTCGGTATTCTGTCACGGCGTATCGAGCCTGTTCACACAGAACACAAGCGAGATTGAAATGTCCTGCCAAAGAATACTGCTGATACTCGTTTTCGAGCCAATCTGCACCTTCTATGAGATACCCGCAGGTGCGCTCAGAGGACTTGGCTATTCAGCACTTCCTGCTGCGGAAACAATCATCGGCACCTGCCTGTTCCGCATCATCTGGGTGTTCACGGTGTTCCGTCATTTTGACAGTATGCAAAGCCTGTATATCGTGTTTCCGATCACTTGGGCGGTGACATCTCTATTGGTAATAGGCTGCTATCTTTATTTAAGAAAGCGGAGCTTAGTATCTAAACTTTGAACCCAATGGATTCAAAGTTGATACAACTCAACAAATTGACACACCCCATAGCATTGTGGTATAATATCATGGGGTGATCCTATGAACAAAAATCTTGACCTGTTTCTGACCTTCATGAAGATCGGCGCATTTACGTTCGGCGGCGGTTATGCAATGATACCGCTGATACAGCGTGAGGTCTGTGACAATAAACGATGGCTGAATGAGGACGATATACTGGAAGTCGTTGCAATAGCAGAATCTACACCGGGTCCGGTAGCGATCAACGCGGCTACCTTTGTGGGCAGCCGTACCGCCGGAACACTCGGTGCTGTCTGTGCAACGCTGGGTGTAGTGCTGCCGTCATTCCTTATTATCTCACTTGTTTCATTTATCCTGAAAGCTTTTCAGGAGTCGAGAACTGTGCAGTACGCATTTATGGGTATCCGTGCCGGTGTTCTCGCATTGATACTCAAAGCCGAATTTACCATGTTCATGGCAACGAAAAAGCACGCTGTTTCCTATGTTATCATGGCAGCGGCATTGGTACTGACGGCTTTTCTGAAAATAGATGCAGTGTTTGTTATTATCGGCTGTGCGGTGTTCGGTCTTGTGTGGTCGCTGATATTCAGAAAGGAGCAGACCGATGATATGGATTGAACTGTTTCTGACCTTTCTGAAGATCGGGACGTTCACGTTCGGCGGCGGTTATGCGATGCTCCCGCTGATACAGAGCGAGGTCGAGAGCCACGGCTGGCTTACGCAGGCTGAGGTGGTGGACTTCATCGCCGTCAGCGAAAGTACACCGGGACCGCTCGCAATCAATATGGCTACATTCGTCGGTATCAGAACAGGCGGAGTGTTCGGGGCTGTGTGTGCTACACTCGGAGTTGTCCTGCCGTCCTTTGTGATAATTCTTATCGTTGCGAAGTTCTATGAGAAGTTCCGCAAGAGCAGGGTTGTTGACGGTGTGATGTACGGTCTGCGTCCAGCGGTGATTGGGCTGATCGGGGCAGCGTTCCTGTCTGTGGGAATGACGGTTTTCTTTCCGAACGGCTTAAAGAACTCTGTATTTTCAGGTGCAGGCTTCTGGCTCTCTCTTGGCATATTCGCCCTCGGTGCTGTGCTTGCTTTCAAAAAGCTGCACCCAATAGCGATCATAGGTATTTCTGCTGTTATCGGCATTATCGCAGGATATGCACTTGGTTTATAGTGATAAAAAATTCCGTGAGTTTTTCGCTCACGGAATTTATGTTATATGACAGTTTCGCCGCTGTGCAGAGCAATGAGTTTGTCACCCATGATCTCTTTCATCAGCTCAAATGCAGGAATGCCCGTGCAGTGACCGCTGTAAAATACGGTATCAAGCTGTGAAAGCTCCTGCGCTGTCTGAATGATGACTGCTTTTTCTTCTTCGGTATGTTCGCCCTCACGCTTCATCATGTGAAATCCTGTAATAGCATAGTCGGGATAGCTGTCAAACAGTTCCTTATACCTGTCAAGGATATTGAGTATGCCATTGTGAGCGCAGCCCGAAAGCAGCCAGCGCTTGCCGTTTTGTGTGATGACAAGGCACTGCTCGTGGCAGAAATCGTCCTCGATCTTCTCATTGTTTTTTATACAGGACAGCTTTTTGTTACCCTGCGGATAGCACCGCCTGCCTGTGATGCCGCTGAACAAGAACAGCTCATCATCAAACTGAATATCACCGTCAATAAGTCGGACATTCGGTAGTTTGAGGATATCGGTATCAATGCCGATATAGCGTTCACCGTTATAATGCGGCTCTGCGGCTGAACTCTGCATAATAATTTGTGCGGAAAGGTTGAGCTTTGAAAACGGCAGGATACCGCCCGAATGGTCATAATGCCCGTGACTCAGGATAACAGTGTCAACAGCAGTCAAATCAATTCCGAGAACTTTCGCATTCTTTACAACTGCGTCCGTCTGCCCTGTGTCGAGCAGGAGCTTGTGCTTTTCAGTCTCAGCATAGATGCTCAGTCCATGCTCTGCAATACAGTTTTCATTACCGCAGGAGTTTTCTACAAGTGTGACGATCCTCATATGAATTTCTCCAATGCCGCTACAGCATTTCTTACGCAGTCATCACATGAGCATAAAACTTTGCCCTTATTTACGCCTTTCAATTCGCCGCAATGGGTGCTTCCGCAGATATTTTTGAATTCGATATAAAGCTCCTTTGCCTGAGACAGGATCGGTTTACCCTCATATTTCACAAGTCCCAGTATCATCTGTGCGGCAGCTAAAGCACCGCAGACGGTATCTCTTGTCCCCATACCGACACCGAATGCTGCACCCAGTTTTTTTAGGCTCTCCGCATCAATGGGAAGAATATCTGCATATGAAGCGAGGACTGCCTGTGCACAATTATATCCATTATGCTTTAGCTCTACAGCCTTTTCAGCTCTGTTCATTTATGACCTCCGCAGCCATGTTCTCCGCAGGAATGACCCTCGCCGTGCTCATGACCGTGATGATCGCAGGTGGGATTCTCGTTCTGCACAAGTGTCTGTGCAAGGAAAGCCTGCACCGCTTCATCGGCACTGCCCGAATTGCCGCCGTAGAGGGTTATGCCTGCTTCCTGCATAGCCATCTGCGCACCGCCGCCGATACCTCCGCAGATAAGAACGTCAGCCTGAGCATTTTTCAGGAATCCAGCAAGTGCGCCGTGTCCTGCACCGTTTTTTCCGACTACCTGTTCATTGATGATCTTGCCGTCGGCAACATCGTAGAGCTTGAACTGCTCGGTCTTGCCGAAATGCTGAAAGATCTGTCCGTTTTCATAGGTTACTGCGATTCTCATAATACCATTTCCTTTCCGTGCGATCTCCTCGGAGACTGTGTTATCAAGAGTATAATTTCCGCCCGAAATGACGATGCGCCTGCCCTCGACCAGTGCAACAGCGAGCTTCTTTCTTGCGCTGTCATATATCGCCGTGACAGTGGTTCTTGCGACATTCATATCACGGGCGCACTGTTCCTGCGTTTTTCCCTGATAGTCGATAGAGCGTATCGTTTCAAACTCGTCAAGGGACATTGTAAGCGTATCGTTTGCCTTGTCCTGATCGGGCGCAAAGCTCCAGTAATCGGGATAACAGCAGATACGTCGTGATTTCTGTGGTCTTGGCATTTTTGCATGCCATGCTATAATGAGGTCACAATAAGAAACACGGAGGTGACCGTTATGATGGCATTACAGCTTTTACTCGGACTTGGCGCGGTGGTAGGTATCGTGCTTGCAATAAAACTGGTGATCTGGTACCCGGCGCTGTTCGAGATAAATTTCCGTAAGGTGCACGGCAAACGCTGCATCTCCTACATTCTCACAGGCGCGGAAATATTCGCGGCAGTAGAGTTCGCTGACTACACGACGGAAGACCATTCGGCGGCTTATGGTATAGCATTCATCGTTCTCATAGCGATCATCGTCTTTGTCAGCAAAAAATCGAAGACATACGGCTTCGACTTCTCCACAAAGCTGCTGTTCTTCGCAGCGCAGATACTCTCACCGATCACCGCACTTGTTATCCTGTACTTTACCGGCAAGCTTTACAACAGAGTGAATGAGATAATATGGGGAAAGAATGAGAATAACAGATAACCGAACCCCGCGGGTAAAAATACCTGCGGGGTTATCGTCATTCTGCAAAATGATCCCATATTGATTCGAGTGTGTTGTTTTCATCTCCGTAAAACGCTTTAGTTTTTTCTAACAGATCGCAATTTATTCTTGAACCGGTCTTTTTGAAAATAGCAAGTCCTGCTTTTGTGTCAAGAAATTTTTCAGGTTCAGGAATAGATGTTCCTAAAAGCGTGTTTACAATTTTGACATACACTTTATATTGTTCTATTATCAATTTCTCGTTTTTTCCATATTGCTCCGAATATCTGTCGAGTTGATTTTCAACCTTGAATCTGCCATTTTCCTTGCTGTGAAGAGATTTGTTGTCATCTGTCTTGACCTCTGCAAATTTCAACTGCTTTGTTTCGGTGTTGAATAAAAGCCAGTCAACTTTGATACCCTTGTCGTCATTTATTCTAATTTCGCGGTCAAGCACTATTATTCTTTCATGTCTGTCAAAATGCGGTAAGAAGCTCTGTATTATTTTTCTCTCGTACTGCTCAACATTGCTGCCCGGGGAGCTATACCTTTTGCATATTTCTACACGTTTGTCAAAATTGTCTGTGAAAGAACCAATATCTATAGGTTTCAGAGATTCTGAGCCATCCTCGCCGTAAATTTTCGGAACGTATTTGAAGCTTTTGCCCTCGTAAACCAGAAAACGATTGCCTCCTGAATAGAAGTCCAGTTTGTTTACCCTGATACCCATGAAAAGCTTTCCGTTCTTTACATACGGTTGCACACGGCCGATAAAAAACTTACCCACATCAGTTTTACTGTCCAAAAGGACCTCAGTCTTATCAAATTGTCTGACAAATGACATAATTATGTACCTTCCTTTTAATTGATCTTATAATCCTCTCCGTCCCGGATAACATTTACCCTGTCCTTATATGCCGCAAACTCCGGCATCTTTGCAAACTCGTCCGCGCTTTCGGTATGCATCGGAATTATCGTTTCCGGCTGCGTTATCTCTATCAGCTTTTTCAGTGTTTCTACATACGCGTGACCGCTTGTGTGAAGCTGCGTGAAATGCTCATCGTCATCGTGACCCTGCAGAAATTCCACAAGCCGCTCGTCCTCGCATTTTTCACCTTTGAGATAACCGCTCCACATCGAGTAGGTGATATGCGGGTCTTTCATCTTGCCGAGCAGTTCCCTGAAACGGAAATTGTTCGGTCTGACGAGCATTACAAAGCCCTTTCCGTTGTACTCGGTCTCATCCGCCATTATGAAATGCGGGTCATGCAAGTTGCGCATATAGCCTTTGTAATTATTCGGACACAGGACATAGATGTTCTTGCCGTAACAATAATTCCCGAAATTCCTTGATGATATCGCTTCCTGTATTATCTCCGCTTGCACCGCGTCACACAGGAACTCCATTTCTTCCGGCGTATGATGATAGAACTCCATTACACTGTCAACGTTCGTAGATGAAACTATCACCACATTTTCGTGATATGCCGCAAATATTTTCTCGGCTTCACGACCGAGATCGTCTTCCGTCTGCACGGGATTTTTCTTTGCTTCTTCAAGGCGTGAAAGCATCGTTCCCTCGGTTATCAGTATATCTACTTTTCCGACATACTTTTGTATCAGCCTGTCAAATCTGTCGGAGCCGGGGATTCCGTGATTGCGGAAATCTCCGGTATAAAGTATGCGCTTTCCGCACATTTCGACAACAAACATATACGAATCGAGGGCGGAGTGGTCGATATAAAGCGGTGTAACGGAAATACCACTGAAATCAATGGCCTTGCCGCCTTTCGGGTACGGTTTCATTCGCTCGATCACCGGCATTTCCGGTACAGCGGACACGTCCGTCTTTTCATTGCGGTAATCGACGCGGCTTGCGATTATCTTCATTATGTTTTTGGCAGTCCCGCCTATGTACATCGGAACACTTTCCGGCACAAAGCGCTTCAGACCGACATGATCGCCGTGATAGTGGGTGAACAGCACAGCGTCGGTAGCTGCGATATCTTCTTCATTTCCGAATACTGCCTGTACGAGCTTTTCATCATCAATCTCCGGGGCGTCCGTTCCCGGAAGATTTGCGCCGAAGTCGATCACTATACGGCGCTTTCCGAGCCTGAACTCCGAACAGCAGCCGCCGATCTGGTGCGAACCGCGAAATATCCTGAAATACGCTTCTGACATATTATCGACCGCCTTTCAAAACAATTATATCATGCATAAAACCGGTTGTCAAGAAATGAAAAGGTGCAGCCCCAAAGAACTGCACCTTTTGTTTACTTGTCGAGGTTCATAACAACAGATGCGAGTATGTTCCCCTCTGCAAGCCTTTTGCCGTGCAGGTCGCAGGTGTATTTGCCGTCAAAGTAAGCGTACCTTTTGCCGTGGACATCGACAGCATACTCTTTGCCGTTGATCGTTGTGATCTTACCGAGTATTTTCCCATGCGCGCCTTTAATGATCTGATCCATGTTCTCACCCCCTTTACACATAATATTCCATAAAATCATCGAGCCGTATGCAGCCGAGCTTACCGTAGCTGAGACAAGCGCCGCAGTCGATGAAGATATTGTTGTTTTTATGCAGTATGTATGGTTTTCCGGTGAACTTTTGCACCGGAGTATGCCCCGAGACAACATAAGTGTTTTCGTCCTCGAAATATCGTTCATCGGGATCGTGCCTGCACCACACAAGCTCTTCCGGCCGGTAGTCATTGAACGGTCTGTCTTTGCTGAAATTCTCAAATCCCGCATGGACGAGAATGAATTTCATATCTCCGATATTGACCGTTTTGTGCCACTTAAAGTTCCATATATATCGGACAACCTCTCTGCGTTGCTTAACGGCAAGTCTACCCAGCCCTTCCATAGTTGTCCGGCATGCGTTCATCTGCCATAGCATGTAGTCTTTATTAAATTCAAGACTTTTGTCTGTAACGGATCCGTCGCTGTCTATAAAGTCACGGATATACCAAAGCGCGTTAAGAGCCATATACTCGTGATTGCCGAGAATCGGGATAACGTTCCGGCGCTGCATCATATCCTGCAATATCTGTATCGGTTCATCACCACGGTCAACGATATCGCCGATGAGGTACAGTGTGTCATTGTCTGAAAACTCGATCAGTTCCAACATCTTTTTAAATTTCCTATACATTCCGTGAATATCGGACATCGCATAGATCATTCACACCGCCTCCTTTATCCTGTATCATCATTATAACACAAAGTAAAGTCAGTGAGCGACATTTTGCAGTCGCTCTCTTTTGTTATAGTTCTTTGATATCAGTACTGCTCAGATATCCGCTGAGCTTTATTCCGTCAAGAAATGAGTTCAGCCGTTGATCGAGCTCTTCGCCCACATCTTTGCGTGTAAGTTCTATCGGATCTTCGCAAAGTGTGATTCTCCGGTATAACGTTGGTTTTGCTTCGGTGATGTTTCTGCTGCTGTCAACACTGAGACTGACCATAAAACTCGGATTCTCAAGAAGATCGCCCTCATATTCCGAAAATGTTCCAATCTCGACCATTATTCTGTCCTCATACTTTTCAAGATAGATCTTCAGATCCCAGCTGCTTCCGTTCCTGACGCAGACATTGCGGTTACCGAACTTTTCAAGCAGTTCCGCCATTCTTCTTCCGTTTTCTGCCATGAGATTATTTGCCATAAGTCAGTCCTCCTTAATCACGTTTAAGTTTATGCTCATATTATATCACAGCAAAGTATATTTGTATCAGCAACAATTGCAGAACTGTTCGATATTACCATTTGTCAGCCATAAGGAAATCGGCAATACTCACTATCTCAATGCCGTTGCAGTTTCCGGAAGCAAGGGTATCGCGGCATACTACATATTTGTGGTAATGATCTTTCAGTTCCATAAGGTTTGCTATCTCGCGGTCGGAGTTTTCCGGCAGCTTCACACAAACCTGAACATAAACGCGCTCGTCACGGAGCACTCCCACAAAATCTATCTCCTTTGTGTTGTTCTTGCCGATATAGACCTCATATCCGCGCCGCTTCATTTCCAGATAAACGATGTTTTCAAGCACCGCAGAAAGCATCTTGCTGTCGAAGCCCTGCTGGCTGTATTTGAACGAGATGTCAGAAAGATAATACTTTTCCTGCGTTTTGAGGACGGACTTTCCTTGCAGGTCGAAACGCTTGCAGGGATATATTATAAAAGCTTCACCAAGCCATTTCAGATAGTTGTATATAGTTTCGACAGACATTGTACGGTGTTCGCTTTTGAGATAGCTCACGATAGAGTTCGCCGAGAAAGTAATTCCCACATTTTCTATGATATAGCGTACTACGCGGTCGAAAAGCTCCTTGTTGCGTATCTTGTGGCGCATTGAGATATCACGGATAATAACAGAGGCGTAAATGCCGTCAACCACCTGATATGCCGAACGGGTATCAAAGCTGCTGATACCAATTATCGGGAAGCCGCCATACCTCACATATTCATCGAATAACGCTCTTGCTTCCTCTGGAGACTTGCCCTTGAATGTGAGGTATTCGCGCAGGGAGAGCGTGTAAACAGGTATCAGCACATACCGCCCTGTAAGATAGGTCGATATCTCAGCTGACATAAGCTTGCTGTTGGAGCCGGTGACGTAAATATCACAGTCTGTGCTTTCAAGCAGGTCGTTTATGACCTTTTCCCAGCCGTCAGTCTCCTGCACCTCATCGAGAAGAAGAAAGCACTTGCTTTTTCCGGAAATCGCCGCTCTTAAGTCACTGCTCATATCCTTGGCTGTGATCCCGTCATACCCGATCTCATTATAACGGCGCTCTATTATATGGTCGTCCGGTATTTCCTCAGCCTTAAGCATATCGGCGAGCATTGCCAGAATTGTGGATTTTCCGCACCTGCGCACCCCTGCAAGTATCTTTACAAGTGGTGTTCCTATGAAAGGCTCTATTGTGTTTATATAGTCCGGTCGTTTTATCATTTTCATCACCCGTTATCATTATACCGAAAATATCAAGAAAAGTCAATAGTTTTATCGGTATACATGTAAAAAGTTGGCAGATGACGATACTTTTTATATAAATCATTGGCATTGAAGCCCGAAATATACAAAAAACTTAAGTCTGTGCCATACATTTTTCCGCCTGTAAACCCCGATACTGAAACAGGTCATTTGCTACATCCTAACCTCGACCCTGTATTCCACATCGGTCTCACAATTCCTTCTCATCACCCTGTGTTCCGAAAAGCTCATTGAAAACAGCGTATGATATGTACTCCGTCTTGCGGGAATATAGTATTGATTTCCCATGCGCTGTTTCGGACACATCTTCTTGACCATCTGACCGCCTACGGAGCCAGCCTGTCTTGAAGTAAGGTCACCGTTGTAACCGTTGTCCTTCAGCGGAACGCCGACTTCATTTGCAGCCTGCATCTTGATATTGTTTAAAGTGTTATTGTTACTTCTCTTGCTTGCCATTTTATTTTCCTCCAATATTGCCGGAATACGATTTTACCGGCATGTCTTCGATAATGCGGAACTTTTTGTCCGCACAAGTATTATATGACCGTAAAAGAAATATATTAAAGGAAATTTCTGCTTGCAGAAAGATGATATACTGCAATTTATAATAAGGTTATAAGAGGAAAACGCTTGCATTTCATATTGAAATATGCTATTAAATTCTTTTCCGGGAAGATGCTCCGTCAGACGGAAAAAGGATATGTTCCAGATAATCTCACTTTTTTCGATTTTTCGCTAAAGTTTTTACTTTTTCTGCCGATAATACAAATGTGGATATTTGTATTATCGGCAGAAATGCTTTTTTATTGCTGACAGTGATTTTTCCGAGCTGTCGGCATAATATAAATACATATCCGAATATCAGAAAGGAAAACCGGAATATGAATGTAATTGGACTTAAGGAACTTATAAGAGAGGGCGGGCTCGACAGCAAGCTTGCCGGACTTTACGGACAGGAGAATGTTGCAAAGCAGCGTGAGCGTTATATCAGAGCATGCAACGGATTTGAAGATCTTTTCCCGGAGCATCACAACGTATCGCTTTTTTCCGCACCCGGCAGGACTGAGATCTGCGGCAACCATACCGATCATCAGCACGGCTGTGTTCTTGCGGCAGCAGTTGATCTTGACATAATCGGCATAGTTGCGTTCAACTCCGAGAACGTTATCCGTCTGCAGTCGGAAGGACACAGCATGAATGTGGTCAATATTTCCGATCTTGCACCCCGGAAAAGCGAGGAAGGGACTTCCGACGCGCTGATAAGGGGAGTGGCTGCGGGATTCAAGAGCCATGGATTCAACGTAGGCGGTTTTGAAGCATATACCACATCTGACGTACTCGGCGGAAGCGGACTCTCGTCCTCTGCCGCATTCGAGGTACTTGTCGGAACGATCATGGACAAGCACTACAACGGCGGAAAGGCTGGCGCTATTGAGATAGCGAAGATCGGACAGCTTGCGGAGAACGCATATTTCGGCAAGAAGAGCGGACTTATGGATCAGACTGCAAGCTCGGTAGGAAGCTCGGTATTCATAGACTTTGAAAATACCACATCACCGAAGGTATCGGCGGCTAAATGCGATCTCGACGCCAACGGATATGTGCTGTTCATAACCGACACCAAGGGCAGCCACGCCGACTTGTCAGATGAGTATTCGGCTATCCCCTCCGAGATGATAAGCGTTGCGAAGCAGCTCGGCAAAGACTGGCTGCGTGCTGCCGATGAAAACGAGTTTTATGAGAAACTTCCCGCGCTCCGCAAGACCTGCGGAGACCGTGCCGTACTTCGTGCCGCGCATTTCTTTGCGGAGAACAGACGCGCTGTTGAAGCTGCAAAGGCAATTGAAAACAACAATATGACCGAGTTCCTCAGGATAGTGAACGAATCCGGAGACTCCTCCGCCCGCCTGCTTCAGAATCTTTATGCCTGCAGCGCACCGCAGGAGCAGGGAATACCTGTCGCATTGATGATGAGTTCAAAGCTTCTCGGCGGCGAAGGCGCTACCCGTGTTCACGGCGGCGGATTTGCCGGAACTATACAGGCGTTCGTTCCGAAGCATCTTGCGGACTCGTACCGCAAGGGCATGGACGATCTCTTCGGCGAGGGAAGCTGTCATCAGCTGCGGATCCGCAATGCAGGCGGTATAGAGATCGACTTATAATTCCTGCACCGCAGAAAACGGAATAATAGTATCAACTGCCGTACAGTGTGTAAGAGCGCTGTGCGGCAGTTAAATGTTTTATTGCACAATAAAAAACGACGAAATTTGTTAGATTTTACCAAAATAGCAGGATTTGTTGATTTTATATTATTCAAAATTTGTCTTGATATATGATTAACAAAGTGATATAATGACAACAATAGATATAGGACGGCGGATACTGCCGTACACAATATACAGTGTTTTTGACAATGTGCGGGAACGCACGTCGGAAAAGGAGACCTATATGGGATATCCCGAAGTAATAGGAAACGTCGGAACGGCATTCGGCGGCAATTCAGTTTACCGGAAAGCTTCCGATAAAGAAAATGAAAAAGGAACGCTGAGCTTTGACAGCGTGTTCCGTGATGCGGTTGCGGATAATCTCAGAGCGGACAGCGGGAGCAATGATATTTTCTTCTCGGAAGGGGAAGAGGATCTTGATGACTCTATCGGTCTTGACGAGCTTGAAGAGCTTGACCGCACCGCAGAGGAACAGGCTTCACAGAACAGAGCGCGTGCAATGGCATTTCCAGTGATCTCCGCGGAAGACGAGCTTTCCGGACTGCTCTTTTCGGACGACGAAATGTCGGACGCGTTTGAGGGTCTGATGTGAACAGATACGAATATCTGACAAGCGTCCTTCGGGGCGCTTTTTTATTTCCGGAATTGCAAAATCCTTCAAGTTATGATATAATAGATAAACAACGATCTGAAAGGGGGTGCGGTAATGGCTGATGTGAATGATATCATAACGCTTGTGCTTGATGACGAGAAGCTGAAAAACAGCAGTTCCTTCGGCGGTAAAGTATATACCGATGAGCCGATACTGCGCCCTGCATCGGCGCTGAAAAGACCGGCACCTGTCCGGCTGAACAGCGTCCCGGAAAAGATAAAGGAGATGCGTGAGCTTCCGTATCGCAATGATATCCGCTGGCAGTCCCGCGAGCGTATCTTCTATGAGCAGGCAAAACTCATGGAGGACTATGAGGACGACTGTCCGTTCTCCGGAAGCTTCACTATGTACTATCCCACATACGGAAGTATGACCACCGAGCAGCTTCGCGGCTACTTCACATGGCGCACCGCCGTAAGAAAAGGAGAATATCCGGAAGCGCCTGTTTCGTTCGTATTCCTGTATATCTATGAACTGCTGAACGGTATCGGAGCAGGTACACCGGAAGAGGGATACGGGAAGCTGACGCTGATAAATGAGCATTACGGTTCCGGATCGGCTGTACGTTCCTATCTTAATCGCTGGATAAAGGATTATGTCATATATAACCGGCTCCCGGCAAGCTGTCTCGATAACAGCGAGGACAAGTCGTTTGATGAAGCGGTGCTTGTTCTTATGGATTGCGCCGGGCGCAGCGACGAAGAGGTTTTCGGGGCGATTTTAAGGCTTTCCTCATACAAGATCGAAGGTTCCACATTTTATAAAACATATCCGGAGGAGTTCCGTACAGTCGCCTGCGGCACATACCGCAAGCTGTCGGAGCATTACGGTTCGCAAAGCAAGAAAACTCTCTGCGAGAAGTATTTCGGCAGCCGGGTGAGAATGCCGCATTATATGTTCGCTTCCGCAGTATTCTATGACCGGGCAGGCAGGCGCAGTTTTGTATATGAGGTTGACCCGCTCCAGAAGTTCGAGTGCATGAACGGAATGTGGTTCTCGGATATGATATACGGCAGCCGAAAAACCAGCAAGGAGCTTGGCGAGCTTATGAGAGCTGTCGATCACCTTATGCGCGAGAGGTTCGGATTCAGGCACAGGCTGGGCGGCTGCAAGGCGACAAAGACCGAAACCGGCATAATCGGAAAAGAGATAGAAGGCATCTTTGAGCAGAAAAAGCGTGAAGAAGCCGCAAAGATAGAGATAGATGTAACAAAACTTGGCGGGATAAGGCATGCCGCCGATATTACAAGGGAAAAGCTGATAGTTGACGGGGAAAGTGATACCGAGGAAATGTCCGCAGATATCGTGGAGAATACCGGAACCGAACCGCTGCATGCCGCCGAAAACGATACGCCGCTTGACGGGACAGAGTACCGCTTTATGCAGTGCCTTTTGTACGGAGGTGACGCTGAGGGCGCGGCAAGAGCGGCAGGAACGATGCCGTCGCTTATCGCGGATTCTGTGAATGAGAAGCTGTTTGATCTGTTCGCGGACACTGTCATCGACTTCTCTGGCGGCGTTCCGGAAATAATTGAGGACTATGCCGAAGAACTGAAAGGAATGATACACGAATGAAGATACCGAAGCGCATAGCGTCGGCTGTTATAAACTCGCTCAAAGGCGGAGTAGTGCCGCGTATCGGGCTGCCGTACATCACAGTCGGAAGAGAGACCGAGATAGACGCGCTGTTGCATGATGTTGATATAATCGCGGACGGCGGTGCGTCGTTCCGGTTCATAATCGGCAAGTACGGAAGCGGAAAAAGCTTTCTGCTCCAGACGATACGCAGTCACGTTATGGACAGAAATTTCGTTGTTGTTGATGCCGATCTTTCTCCGGAGCGCAGACTGCAGGGTACGAAAGGGCAGGGGCTTGCAACATACAAGGAGCTTATCCGGAATATGTCCACAAAGACCTGTCCGGACGGGGGTGCGCTAACGCTGATACTTGACCGCTGGATAAGCGGGGTGCAGTCGGAGACTGCGGCGGAAACCGGGCTTGATGCGGGTTCTCCGGAGTTCGGAAAGGCTGTTGAAAAGAAGATCTATACCGTGATGAACTCGCTTAGCGAAATGGTTCACGGCTTCGATTTTGCAAAGCTGCTGACAGTGTACTACCGCGCCTGTATTGACGGAAACGACGAGGACAAGGCAAAAGTGGCGAAATGGTTCCGGGGCGAGTATGCAACTAAAACCGAAGCAAAGTCCGAGCTTGGAGTGAACATCATCATCACCGATGATGACTGGTACGAGTACATCAAGCTATTTGCCGCGTTTCTTAAAATGGCGGGATATAACGGGCTTCTTGTGCTGATAGACGAGCTTGTGAACATCTACAAGATACCGAATGCGATCACCCGTCAGTATAATTACGAAAAGATACTTATGATGTACAACGACACGCTCCAGGGCAAGGCGAAGCATCTCGGAATAATCATGGGCGGTACTCCGCAGTGCATCGAGGACACAAGGCGCGGAGTGTACAGTTATGAGGCACTGCGGTCAAGGCTTGCGGAAGGGCGGTTCGGACGCGAGGGGATAAAGGATATGCTGGCTCCGGTGATACATCTGTCCCCGCTGACTTACGAGGAAATGCTGGTGCTGACGGAGAAGCTGGCGGATATACATGCACAGCTTTTCGGGTACGAACAGCGTGTGACGCAGGACGATCTCATTGTGTTTATAAAGACCGAGTTCGGGCGCATAGGCTCGGACTCCCATATAACGCCCCGCGAAGTTATACGCGATTTTATCGAGCTTCTGGACATCATTTACCAGAATCCCGATCTGAACATATCGGAATTCATTTCATCAGGCGGTATTCAGTATTCCGCACCTACGGGCAGCGATGAGTCGGAAAACGCCGAATTTGCCGAGTTCGACATTTAAGTGCAGGCGGCGAACGCGCCGCACCGAATCCGCGGCTATACCCTTCAAGCGAGCGGCGAACGCGCCGCGGCGTAGTCCGCAGTTATATTCTTCAAGCGGCGGGTGCAGTGGTCGTATTATGTTATTCGATGCGACGATAAATCGGAATTTTAACGAGGATTATAAATATGAGAATTAAAAAAGCTGAAATCAATGATTTAACTACTGTCGTAAAACTAAAAATAGATATGTTTACAGAAGTAGGTTCAATAGTTTTGTTACAGGAAAATGCTGAAAAATTGATATATGAGAAGTATCGTGAACTATATCTGGAAGAAAAGGCGTGCCATTTCTTGCTGTATGAAGATGATAATGTTGTTGCGTGTGGAGGAGCAGTGATTAAGGAAGATGTCCCATTTTGTTTTTTTAAGACACCTATGTACGGATATATCATTGATGTATATACCATTCCCGAAAAAAGAAAAAATGGGTACGCTTCAAAAATAATGGAAGAATTACTGAAATGGCTTAAAGGTAAAGGCGTTCAGAATATAAAATTAAAGCCGTCATCAACAGGAAAACAACTATACGAAAAGTTGGGATTTTATGATTCCGGAGAAATGGAAATATGGATATAGTGCTCTATAATAATATAAATTCTGATTTTATAATAGCAGAGAATAACTTGTTACGGTCGATGCGCCCGCCGCTTGAAGAATATAACCGCGGACTGCCCGCGCCGGCTTCGGCGCCGCCGCTGTTCATTAACTATTGAAATAAAGGGAATATCAGACTATGAACGTATTTGACAGGTATGCACCATTTGTGCAGGACTTTATATACCGCAATAACTGGGAGTCTCTCCGCGCGATACAGGCTGCGGCGGGAGACGCTATATTCAATACAGACGAGAACGTGCTTCTGTCAGCTTCTACCGCCTCCGGTAAGACGGAAGCGGCGTTCTTTCCAATACTCACTCTTTTCTCGGAAGATATGCCGAAGTCGGTGGGAGCAATATACATAGGACCGCTGAAAGCGCTGATAAACGACCAGTTCATGCGCCTTAACGATCTGTGTGCGGAAGCGGATATCCCGGTGTGGCACTGGCACGGCGATGTGTCACAGTCCCACAAGGACAAGATGATGAAGCACCCCTCCGGGATACTCCAGATAACGCCGGAATCACTGGAAGCTATGCTGATGCGGAAACATGCGGCGATAGCGAAGCTGTTCGGTGATCTGCGGTTCGTTGTTATAGATGAAGTTCATTCCCTTATGCGCGGGGACAGGGGAGGGCAGACACTCTGCCTTATCGAAAGGCTGTCGAAGCTTGCGGGAGTTAATCCGCGCCGTATCGGGCTTTCCGCGACCATAGGCGACCTTGACGCAGCGGGCGAGTTCCTTGCCGCCGGATCCGGCAGAGGAACCGTGATACCGCGCATAGAAGCGAAAGGCACGAAATGGCGGCTGTCAATGGAGCACTTCTACATTTCGGACGTACAGGCCGGTGAGGGAAAGCCTCTTGACGGTGCGCTTCCGGTGCTTGAGACTGCTACCGATACCGCTCCGCAGCACTCCGATCCGGGAATGGGATATATCTTTGAGCATACAAGAGGCAAGAAGTGCCTTGTGTTCGTAAATTCCCGCGAGGAGTGCGAAGCGGTCACCACTACGCTCCGTTCTTACTGCGAGGCAAAGCATGAGCCGGACAGGTTCCTCATACATCACGGAAATCTGTCCGCATCATACCGTGAGACCGCGGAAGCGGCAATGAAGGATGAGGACGTGTATATGACCACGGTGACCACCGCTACCCTCGAACTCGGCATAGATATCGGGCGCCTTGAACGTGCTTTCCAGATAGACGCGCCGTTCACAGTCTCCTCATTCTTACAGAGAATGGGCAGGACAGGCAGGCGTGACCTGCCGCCGGAGATGTGGTTCGTGATACGGGAGGAGATGCCGGAGCCGAGAACGATGCTGCCGGAGACGGTGCCGTGGAAGCTGCTCCAGGGGATCGCGCTGGTACAGTGCTATACCGAAGAGCGCTGGGTGGAACCGCCGAGACTTGACAGGCTCCCGTACAGCCTGCTTTATCACCAGACCATGAGCACGCTCGCTTCCTGCGGTGAGCTTACTCCCGCAGAACTTGCGGCACGGGTTCTGACGCTTAAATGCTTCTATCGTATATCACAAGAGGATTATAAGATCCTGCTGCGGCACCTCATAGAGATCGACCATATCCAGCGGACGGACGAAGGCGGGCTGATAGTGGGGCTTGCGGGTGAGCGGATAGTAAACTCGTTCAAGTTCTACGCGGTATTCCAGGAGAACGAGGAATTCACCGTCCGCTGCGAATCCCAGGAGCTGGGTACGATAGTTATGCCGCCACCGGCAGGTGAAAAGATAGCAATAGCAGGTCATGTATGGATAGTCACCGAGGTGGACAGAAAGCGTCATCTTGTTTACTGCGAACCGGTAAAGGGCAAGGTGCCGGCATATTTCGGTGAATGTCCGGGCGACATAAACACGAAGATACTCGTGCGTATGCGGGAGGTTCTCCGCGAGGACAAGGGCTATCCGTACCTTATGCATAACGCGGTGCAGCGGCTTGCACAGGCGAGACAGAACTCCCGTAATGCCGGCATCACCGAACTGCCGCTTATAAATCTCGGCGGGAGAATGTGGGCGCTGTTTCCGTGGCTCGGAACTTACTCGTTCCTCGCCCTCGAACGCTTCCTCAAGATCAGATGCGCGGGAAGGCTCGGACTGAAAAGCCTTGACCCGTATCGCCCGTATTTTATGCAGTTCACTATGACTGCGGACGAGCGGGAGTTCTTTACGGTACTTGCGGACGAGATCTCAAAGCCGCTTGACCCGCTGGAGCTTGTTTATCCGGACGAGGTCCCGGTATTTGAGAAATACGACGAGTATGTGCCTGCGGAGCTTGTGAAGAAGGGATTCGCTTACGGGGTGCTCGGAACAGAAGAAATGAAGGAACGCATACGCGGCTGGGCGGACAGGTATCTGTGAGTGCGGCGTAGAATGATTGAAATGAAAGGCGGAACTATGAACGATCGTATCGGCGGAATTGAAGCAATGATGAAAGATGCTGCGGAAAACGGCAGGGGCAGAAAGATCGCAATATGGGGAAACAATCCGGCGGGTGAGATGCTGCGGTTCCTGCTCATGATGAATTACAGGATAGCCGTGTCGGTATGCGTTGATGACCCGGAGCACTGTTACAGCGAGATGCCCTGCATTTCTCCCGACGTACTCGACGGTAAGTCCGCGGAGTATTACGTTATAGCCGCGGTGGGATTCCGTGCCTCGGTCAGGGAAAGGCTGGAGCGCTTCGGTTACAGGGCAGGAACGGATTACAGCTATTTCTGTGACTGCGTAAAGGAAATGAGCGATGAGCGTTTTGAGGACGCTCACGGCAACATCATCACCGGCAGATACGGTGAAGCCGACATAGCCTTTTTCGGCTATGATTCCCGCATAGTTATCGGTGACAATGTAAGTCTTTCTTCGTCACACATATTCGCCCAGACCGATTCGCTTGTTGAGATAGGCGGCGACAGTGTGCTTATGGATTCCTGCATCTACGCTTATGACCGGGCGCGGTTCGTTTCCGGAAGTTCCTGTCTGTTCAACCGCCTTTATGCCCAGCTTTATGACGACAGTGCGGTGAGCTTCGGCGAGCATTTTATCGTTTATTCCTTCCCCGGCAAGCGACTGCTTGTTCATTCCCAGCCGGACACCTCTGTCACGATAGGAAGGTACTGCACGTTCTCTTACGGCGTTTCGCTGATGAGCCAGGACGGACATTCGATATTCGATGTAAGAACGGGCGAGAACATCAATTCCACAAAAGAGATATCCGCTTCGAGAAGCATCGTTATCGGTGACCACGTGTGGATAGGATTGGATGTCTCCGTACTTTACAAGACAAATATCGGAAACGGAAGTATAATCGGCGCGAACAGCGTGGTTAAGGGGAATATCCCGAATAACTGCATCGCCGTGGGTTCACCTGTAAAGGTGATAAGGCGTGATATTGCCTGGTCACAGATAAACGCGTCTTTGGATATAAATATGTGCGGTGCGGATTTTATTGCGCTTACCGAGGACGATACAGCGGAGCGTAAGAAATGAAGATACACGAATTCGGCGAGCAGAACCGCGGGAATATCGTGATGATACACGGGGAATGTATGCCGTGGGAGCTTTTCGGTGATGCGATCGGTATTCTGTCCCGGCGCTTCCATATCTACGCTGTGGCGGTGCCGGGTCACGATATCGCATCGGACGAGGAGTTCACCTCCGTTGAAGATGTGGCATCGCGCATAGAACTGACCCTTGCGAAACACGGGGTATCGCATATCGATCTGCTGTACGGCTTTTCACTCGGCGGAGCGCTGGCAATGCGAATGCTTGCGGACGGTGCGGTACCCATCGTGCATGCGGTGATAGATGCCGGCTCTGCGCCTCGGGAAAGCAAGGGGATACTCGACAGTCTCTTCGCCCCCTCCAATCCCCTCAAACGGGGAAGATCGAGCCGTTCCGCGATAGATAAGCTTTTCCCGCCGCAAAAAATAAACGCCGCAGCGGCAGATAAGATCTATCTGCTGATGCAGCGTATGTCCGGCAATACGACGGACAGGATATTCCGTTCCATGTACGGCTATGAGCTGCCGGAAACGCTTTCCGTACAGGGCTGTACGATAGAATACTGGTACGGCTCGGAAGAAGCAGAACGGCTTAAATACGACATCGGATACGTCGGGAGCCGCTTTCCGGGCGTTATTATGCGTCCGCTCGCCGGCATGTGCCACGGCGAGTATGTCCTCAGCTTTCCGGATCAGTTTGCCGGCGATATCGGCAGAAGAATGCTGTAGGAATAAACTATGAATATTACGGCATATCGCTTTTTCATACAAAGCTCCTTTTGGAACATCTTGACAGAGAGAACAGCCTGCGTGTTTTCACGGGCAGGCTGTTCTGTTTTTATGATATTATTCTTTATCGGCTTCCGGCTTCTGTGCGCCGTTTCCGTTATACTTAAATCCCAGCATGGTGAGGTCATCGAACTGCGGAGCGCTGCCGACGAAAGCATCTACGGTAGCCTTCACATTGCGCAGGATCGTTTCCTGATCTGCGTCGGGATCCTTGTTGAGTGCTTCGAGCATTCTCTCATTTCCGAACAGCACGTTATTTGCGTCTGTAGCTTCCGGCACGCCGTCTGTATATACGAATACCGAGTCGCCGGGGAAAAGTTCGAAATCATGTTCGCGGAACCTCATGCCCTCCATTGTTGCGACTGCGGGAGAGTGACGGTATTCGACAAGTTCATACTTGCCGTTTGCGCGTTTCAATGTCGGATGCTCATGACCTGCATTTGCCGCTTTTCCCTTACCTGTGGAGATCTCGATCACAGCGAGCCATACAGTTACGAAGAGCTCGGCTTCGTTGCCTTCACAGAGCTGTTCATTGACGCTTGCGAGTATCTTTGAGGGGCTGTATTCTCCGGAGAGCGCACGGTCCTTTATAAGCGTCTTTGCAATGACCATAAACAGCGCGGCGGGGACTCCCTTTCCGGAAACGTCTGCAATAACGAGCGCTATGTGGTCATCATCTATCAGGAAGAAATCGTAGAAGTCGCCGCCGACTTCCTTTGCGGGAGTCATGGAAGCGAAAATATCGAACTCATTTCTTTCCGGGAACGGCGGGAAAATAGTCGGGAGCATATTCGCCTGGATAGCTGTTGCGACGTTGAGCTCTGCACCGATACGTTCCTTTTCTGCGGTGACCTTTGTGAGGTTGTCGATATAGCTTATGATATCGGTCTCCATTTTCTTGACTGAGCGTGCGAGTACACCGATCTCATATTTTGCTGTCATAGCCTTGAAATTGCTTCCTTCCTCGTGGGCATCGGCAAATCTTTCGGCTTCATTGGTAACTTCGAGTATCGGCGAGATAAGGCGCCTGTTGAGGTAAAGCGCATAGGCGAGCACAGCAGCAACAAGCAGACCGCCTGCGATCATGAATACATGGGATACATAGGTGGTACGCGCTTTGTCAAGTACGTCCATAGTCTTTTCGACTACGACTATCGCGCGTACCTTTCCGGCGGAGTCCTTGACTGCGAGAGCTGCTGATGTATGATCCTCAATGAAAGTGTAGAGGTAATGGTTCGGGCGGTTGCCGGTTTCCACTATGTATTTTAGATCCTCAGTATAATTGGGGTCGAGGTTATTGTCCTCAAGACCGAGCGGGTAACGGTCGTACCCGAGGTCGGGATTGACGGAATCATAAATGTAGCGGATAGTTTTGCAGTCCTCGGAAAGCTCGCCGACGTAGATGAAACGGCAGTTTGAAGTTACTGTAAGATCGTCCAGAGCCTTCTGAATTCTGTTGAACTCATCGTCCGCTTCAAGTGTGTCAAGATATCCGGTGAATTTATCCGGATTCAGCATAGACTTTGCAGTCTCGGCGATCTCATAGGCGTTGTTGTTGTACTGTTCTTCAAGAACGCTTGTGAATTCTTGGTAACCGAGAAAAGCTGTAATGGATGTCAGCACGACGATAACGATCGTCACACCTGCCAGCAGAACAACGGCAAGTCCTTTTTGGGGCTTTTTACTTTTCTTTTCCATAGAATGTTTTCTCCTTTTTTTGGTTGAAGTATGTGAATTTTGTATTATCCGCTACAAAACGCAGGGGTTTGTACTGTTCTACCCGAAGACCATTTTTTCTGCAGTCTTCCTCATATCCGGCGTATGTTCCGGGTTTCAGCTTAGTTATTATTGGAGCGCTTATTTCGTGAAAATCTCTCATGCCGGCATAGTTTATGCTGTTGAGGCGCAGGCATTCATCTAATACAGCCGTATATTCATCGCACAGCTCATCGGCGGTTTCGATGAACAGTTCATATCTTGCCGGGTAGGTTTCGTAATTTCCGGTGATGAAATAAAACTCAGCTTTAATGCCCGTCCTGTCCCTGAAATCATTCATAGTGTTCTCAAACTGTGATATGTTCAGCTTTTCGTCCACAAGATTAAGTATCATATTCCGCCTGTAGCAGATCTTTACAGCCGGCGCACCGCCGTATTTCCCGGTAACTTCAACAACATCTCCGAGGTCATACCTGTAAAGACCGGAAACCGTTGTAATGAATATATCATATTTCCGCCCGATCTCAAGCTCCTGCATGGTGATGAGCTTATCAGGCTCATCTTCCGGCGAGAACTCAAACAGGCAGGTGTCTGGAAGCAGCACATATTCGTCGGTTACTCCGAGTCTCGGCGGCAGACCCATGACCGCTTCCGATGAAGCATATATGAATCCGTGGAGCGGTACACTGCCTATGTATCGGAAGAGTTCCTGGTGGTAATATCCGAAGGAGTCGCCTGTTATCAGCATTATATACTTTATATCCGGCCATATCTTCTTCAGCATATCTTTCCTGAGACTTTCTCTGTCGAGAGAGCGCAGGAAAGCCGCCCGTTCCGGTGCCGGAGGCAGATTTTTTATGATATAGTCCCGCCATTCTTCGCTGACATCAAAGACACTGTTTACCGTACCGTTTTCGATGTCATCTATGAGCAGGTCCCAGTTATTGAGGATAAATTCGAATATAATTATCGCGCGGTGGACAAATACACTGTGTATTGCTGTGATATTGCTGTTTGTGAGGGCGAATCTTACCTTCACATACATCATATTCTGCGGTTTTTCGGGGAAGAGTACGGCTTCCGGCGCCGAAAAGCAGGAGCAGTCGAAAGTTCCGTCCATTTCCGCAAGTTCCGCATATGCTCCGGAACGGACCCCGTTCGGTATGCCGTCCGGCATTCTTGTGAGGAACACATCGCCCATGTGGAAGATACAGCCGAAGAGATCTTTGGTATCGTATCCGGGCAGAGCTTCCTGTATAACCCCTCTCGGTGCGTCCACAAAATACAGCTTCTGCTGTGTGATATCCTCCGCACAGATCGGAAAGTATTTCGGTTCACCCGTGCTTCCGGAGCTTATGTTGTAAAATACCGGCGGAGCTTTGGTGAGTATATTGCGTTCGCCTTTTATGATACGTTCGATCTGTTTTTCGTAATCGGAGAATGTCGAGACCGGCACATGCTTTATGAAGTCGTCATAACCGGTTATTTCGCTGAATCCGTGTTCTGTGCCGAATTCGGTCCCGCTGTTTTCCTTTATTATCTGTCTGAGCAGCTTATCCTGTTCATCACACGCGTTTTCGCATACGGAGCGGAAATGAGCAAGAGCAGCTGCGTCATTTTCGTATCTGTTCAATAAGCAGCCTCCTTCATATAATAATGAGAAGTGTGTTGAGTCCAAGAACGCGCTTATACATGGTTTCATGCACAAGTTTTTTTATCATTGCTACGCCCATGTATCTGTCGTCATCTTCTTTTACTTCAAGCGGATCGAAGTCGATGCCGTCGTATTTGATGCGTATGCCTATCATATCCTGATATGAAAATACTCGCATATCGAAGTGGGGAGTGTGCTTTCCGTTCTCGTCGGTTATAAGGGTAAGCATCTCCTCTATAGCGAGACTGATACGCATGGTCTGCTTCATATTCATTCCGTTATCTTCGCAGAACTCGGTTATCTTCGCGCTTGCGCTGCAGATATCGACGGCATTTCCCTCAACGGAGAAATTTATTACCTTTCCGCTCTTTTCAAGAGTCGTGTCTTCGAGCAGAAATCTGCTGAGTTTATCCGATTTCCTGTATAAAGCGCCGCTTACAATGAACCAGACAGCTATCGTCATAATTTCGGCAAAAGGCATAAACAGCCACGGTACAAAACCTATCATGCAGAAAAGGAGAATGCCGAGTGCGATAAACACGGACGAGCGAAGGGTTATAATCATATTCGACAGCATGGGGTGCGAAGAAACGCTGTAGAACGAGGAAAGCATACTGTTGAAAAGTGCCGGATAAAGGCTTACCGCAAGGCAGAGCATCGGTATGAACATAGGAATGTCAAGTCCGTATGCCGCACGGATAATATCAGCTCCGGCAGTTATAGCCGCACCGAATACAGTGCAGAATATCAGTCCGCTTATGAACTCGATCTTCATAAGTATCCGGACGCTTTTTATATCGCGTTCTCCGTGTGAAACTCCCAGCATAGCCGAGCCTGCCTGAGGCACGCCTACTGTTATTGTTTCGGAGAATGCGGTTATACCGTTGACAACGGAGAATACCGCAAGTGCGTCGTTTCCGCCGTATGCCGCAAGCAGCCAGTTCACGAACAGGAGCTTTACAGCCTGCATGAGATTATTGACTGCTGCCGGGCTTCCCGCGCCGGATATCGTCTTCCACTGCTTCTTTTCGGGCAGCGAGAGTGCAAAGCGGAAAGAGGTGTTGCCGTGGTGCTGACCGATAAATCCGATGATACAGGCTGCCGCTGTGGATACGACACTTGCGAGTGCCGCTCCGAATACACCCATATTCAGCAAGAACAGATAAACGAGGTCAAGAAGAATATTTCCGATGCCCATTACCGTCATCATCACTGTAACGGTCTTGTTTTTACCGTCGAGGCGAAGATACCAGAAAGGAATGTAGATCAGTATTTTCGGGAGCGCGCCGATAAGCGTAACGATAGTGTAGTCATAAACCATCGGACGTATGGACTCATCGGAGCATAAGATCGTCGATATGGGACCGGAAAGGAAGATGCCGACTATTGCAGCCAGACCGGAGGAGATGAGGCATGTAGTCAGCGCGGATCCGTAATAGCGCTGCGCAGTTTCGGTATCATTGTCTCCGATCGCCTGTGAAGCCGGGATAGCTGTTCCGGACACAAAAAACGATCCCAGTATACACAGGATTATGTATATAGGAATACAGAGGTTAATTGCGGCAAGTCCGCCGGCACCGATCTTCTGACCGACGATAATGCCGTCTGCTATAATATTTACACAGCCGCTCAGAATTGAAAGCATACAAGGGATAAGAGCTGCGTTATATGCGTTTTTAAGGAATGTCTGGTTCTGATCGAGAACGGCTTGCTGGTTAACATTGTTCATAATGGATACCGCTTTTTATCAAATATATATAAAATAGTCTATCACATTTTGACCAAAAAGTCAATATATGATGTTAAAAACAACAGGCTTTTCCTTTTTGTTGACTTTATCTCCGAGCCGTGTTATAATGGAACTGCAATGGGAAAGAGCGGCTGCTGCCGGACACAGAAGTGAAAGGGGAGGATCAATATGGCAGAAAAGGACAAGCTCCATACAGGTGAGCTTTATCTTCCGGGAGACCCGGACATCATAAGCTATCAGACCGAGTGTCTCGAACGTCTGTACGACTACAACAATACACGCCCTTCCGAGTATGCGAAGCGTGAGGCTATGCTCAAGGTGATGTTTGCTGAGATAGGTGAGGGCTGCTACATTGAGCCTCCCTTCCATTCAAACTTCGGCGGAGCGCACTGTCACTTCGGGAAGAACGTCTATGCGAACTTCAACCTGACTCTGGTTGACGATACGCACATCTATGTCGGCGATAACACTATGTTCGGTCCGGGAGTCATAGTTGCAACTGCCGGGCATCCGTTAGAGCCTTCGCTGCGGCTTGACGTTTACCAGTACAATCTCCCGGTGCATATAGGGAAGAACTGCTGGATAGGTGCGGGCTGTGTTATCCTTCCGGGAGTAACGATCGGCGACGATACGGTGATAGGAGCAGGAAGCACGGTCACAAAGGACATACCTGCCGGAGTTCTCGCTTTCGGTGATCCCTGCCGGGTACAGCGCCCTATCGGAGAGCATGACAGGGAATACTATTTCCGGGATATGAAGATACCGGAAGAGATCAGAAAGAAATACGGTCTGTGCGGAAAAAGTGAATGAGACTTGCAGCTGCAGACCGCGGCGGTCAGTGACACGGATTAAAAATATCCGTCCGGTCCATATATCTGATCGCTGTTTGCCATTTTTGTTCTGATCGCTGTTTGCCATTTTCTTCTTGTATTTTGAAGAAAAATATGCTATAATAGCTGTGATTTATATAATCGCCGGAGCAGCGGTACAGCGAGAAAAGGCGGATATTACCGTCAAGAAGGCGTTCTGACAATAATATTTACAGAGGTCATGATAAATGAGAAAAACTAAGATAGTATGCACTATGGGTCCGTCCACTGCGGACGATGAAGTACTGCGCCAGCTCATGCTGAGCGGTATGAATGTTGCGCGCCAGAACTTTTCTCACGGCGATCACGAAAGCCACAAGAAGGTGTTCGAGCAGGTAAAGCGAATCCGTGAGGAGCTTGATCTTCCGATAGCTTCCCTTCTCGATACGAAAGGTCCGGAGGTTCGTGTAAAGCAGTTCGAGGGCGGCAGGGCGCTTCTGAAGGACGGCGAGGATTTCATACTCACTACCCGTGAAGTTACCGGCAATGACAAGGAAGTATCCATTACATACAAGAACCTTGCCAACGACATAGATATCGGTACGCGCATACTTATCGACGACGGACTTCTCGAACTTAAAGTGAACAATATAGTAAACGGTGACGACGGCGATGATGTGGTATGCCGTATCATTCACGGCGGCTATATCTCCAACAACAAGAGCTGCAACTTTCCTGGAATAAAGCTTTCTATGCCTTATCTCAGCGAGCGCGACAAGAGCGATCTCAAATTCGGTGTGGAAATGGGATTTGACTTCATCGCGGCTTCGTTTGTCAGCACGGACGAGGATATCCTTGAAATACGCCGCTTCCTTGAAGAGAACGGAGGCTCGGATATAAAGATAATCGCCAAGATCGAAAACCAGGAGGGCGTTGACAACATCGACGACATTCTCCGTGTTTCCGACGGAATTATGGTAGCCCGCGGAGATATGGGCGTTGAGATCGCGTTTGAGAAAATACCGCGCATACAGAAGATACTGATAGAAAAGGGTTACCGTGCCGGAAAGCAGGTAATAACCGCGACGCAGATGCTCGATTCCATGATAAAGAATCCGCGTCCGACAAGAGCGGAGACTACCGACGTTGCCAATGCGATATATGACGGAACGAGTGCTATAATGCTGTCCGGTGAGACTGCCGCGGGTCTTTATCCTGTTGAGGCAGTCCGCACTATGACAAAGATCGCCGAGACCACCGAGAATGATATCAATTACGCAAAGCGTCTGCGCGAACGCACGGAATCGGAGAATGACAACGTAACGAATGCTATTTCCCACGCGACGGTAACTACCGCGCTGGATCTCAATGCAAAGGCAATACTTACTGTCACCAAGACAGGCAGCACGGCGAAGTTCCTTTCAAAATACCGTCCCAACCGTCCTATACTGAGCTGCACTCCGAGTGAGCGCACATGGCGCCAGCTCAATCTGAGCTGGGGCGTTGTTCCGCTTATGTCCTCTGAGCAGTCCGACACCGACGCCCTGTTTGCCCATGCGGTTGACTGCGCGGTAAAGAAGGGGTATCTTGACACCGGTGATCTTGTTGTAATAACGGCAGGCGTACCTCTCGGCATATCCGGCACCACGAATCTGATGAAGGTGCACGTTGTCGGCGATGTTCTTGTTAAGGGCAAGGGCATTACGGACAGAGAGGTGACAGCGCCGATATGCGTAGCGAGATCTGTTGAAGAAGCACGGGACAAGTTCGTAAGCGGAGAGATACTCGTAATGGAAGAGACGAACAACGATTTAATGCAGATACTCCGTTCTGCAGGCGGAATCATCGTTGAAAAGGGCGGCGAGAGCAGCCATGCCGCAGTAGTCGGTCTGTCGCTTGACATTCCCGTTATCGTAGGCGCAGAGAATGCTGTCAAGATACTGAAGAGCGGCACTACCGTCCATCTCGACGCGAAAAAGGGCATAGTCACTGCGAATTAAGCTGCGCTTACGCGCTGTGTCCTACGCGGACAGCGTCTGCGCTTTCGCGCTTGTCCTACGCGGACGGCGCCAGCCTGCGCGGCTGGATCGCGCAAGGGCAAAGCCCTTGACCCGAATGACCGTAAAACGGGAATAAGAAATTCTCATCACATAATAAAGAGAACCGCTGAATGTGTTTGCATTCAGCGGTTTGTTCTGTCCAAAAATATATTTTAACTTATGAAGTATCTCTCAAATTTCCGTGTCACGGGATCGGTTTAGGGGGTCCAGCCCCCTTTTTTAAAGTGGGCTGGCGGGGTGGTGAGTGGCAGCGCCCCTTCTCTTTCTTCTCAAGAAGTCTCAGGCGAAGCGGCTTCTTCGGTATTTAGTGCTTTTTGCGCCGTTTGAGAAAAAGGTTCACGGTAACCGGGAGATAAACGGCTGCCGGCATTATCAGTGCTGCCGGGCGGAAAGACGACTGTACAAGCACATTGAAAGTCGCATGGAAGATTATTGCAAGAGCGAGCAGCGAGAAAGTGCCGCAGAAGAACAGCTTCCTGCGCTTCCTGATATAGCTCATTCCGAGTCCGACTGCCGCCGTGCATGCACCATGCATAAGCGCGGCGCCGATAACTCTTGTAAGCGCCCAGCCTATGGAAACGTTCTGTATCTGCTGTGTGAGAATGACCGCATTTTCAAGCACTGCGAAACCGATGCCGAGAGCAAAGGATATAGAAAGAAGAGTCTCTCTGTCGTCGGAGAACAATATTGCAAAATAAAGCACCGGGACAGCTTTCATAAGCTCTTCGCTTATCGGGGTGATGTTTGTGGTGACATACATCGAGTCGTTGTTGAAAAGCCCGAGCAGCCACAGGTTCACCCCGCCTGCAACAAGGCAGACCGTAGCGCCCACGATCATATATCCGAGGAACAGCCTCGACTTCTTGTCCGGCAGGATAAAAAGCATCGGTATCATCGGCAATGCTATACAGATAAACAGGATCCCGCTCATTTGCTCCATGATCTTACCCCCTTATCCATAACCGGTATAAGTGCTGCGGAAACGATACACTGGAGGGAGCATATCACAATAAGAAGGATCTCTGCATTGTACGCAAGCGCCGCCATTTCTCCCATGCACAGTGCTCCGTAGAGGAACGCGAGTATGTTGAATAAGCGCAGACAGCTTACAACGCCGTAGTCAACGTCCGGAACGAATATGTGCTTCACATGGTAGTAGGAAGCGGCGGCAATGGATACCGCAGTAATTCCGTCCGAGATCTTTTCGACAAGGCTTGCGGGACTCATTAGCACGGCAACATACAGCCCCGCTGTTATCAGTATTCCGGAAACGGCGATGATGCGGTACTTCATAAAGTCTTTGCTCCCGTCATCGACAAGCGAATCTATCTGACCGTAATTTGACGAGTAGAAGAAGCCGAATGCACCTATTGTACCAAGTATTCCGACATGGAATATGCCGGTTATCACAAGTTCTGCAAGCAGTCTTGCAAGAATATAAATGCGTCCGAGCATGATACAGCCGACGCCGACAACTATCATCGACGCATAAAGCGGTCTGTGCGGTCTCAGGTAGTGCAGTGCGCCGTAGATAAAGCTCCCTGCCGCAAAGACTGTGAGGGCTATATTAAGATACAACAAACTGTTCATATTTGCTCCTGTTCTTTTTTCTCTATTATACCACGAGTCCGGAGGATATGCAAGTTTTATTTACCTGAGAACTCTGTCGATATCCTCGTGCTGTCTTGTGTAAAGACTGTAATAGTACCCTTTTTTCTGCATGAGTTCGGAATGCGTGCCGGTCTCGGCTATCTTTCCGTCAAGCACGGCGATAATGATGTCGGCGCTTGTTATCGTGGAAAGACGGTGCGCTATCACGAAGGAAGTCCTGTTCTTTGTGAGCGTGCTTATCGCAGCCTGTATTTTCTTCTCGGTGATAGTATCGACGGAGGAAGTCGCCTCGTCGAGTATCAGTATATCCGGATCTGCGAGAACAGCTCTTGCAAAGGAAATGAGCTGTTTCTGACCGGTGGAGAGGGAGTTGCCGCCCTCGCCGACTTTGCTGTCAAGTCCGGAATCCAGTCCGTTTACGATATCAAGTGCGGAAACTGCCCGGAGCGCGTCGCATATCTCATCGTCGGAAGCGTCGGGTTTTGCGTACAGCATGTTCTCGCGTATCGTTCCGGAGAAGAGATGCGGTGTCTGGAGAACGTAGCCGATATGGCTGTGAAGCCACATCACCGATCTTTCGCGGATATCCCGTCCGTCGATAAGCACTCTTCCCGCGCTCGGCTCATAGAAACGGCAGACAAGATTCACGAGTGTGGACTTTCCGGCGCCTGTCTCACCTACTATTGCTGCCATAGAGCCTTTCGGCACGTTCAGCGAGAAGTCGGTGAGCACCTCGGAGTCTCCGTCCGGGTAGGTGAACGTGACATGATCAAAAGCAACGTCACCTTGCATTTCCTCCCAGTTTTCCCGTTTCGGAGCAAATCCGTCGCCGTATTTCTCAATGACCTCCGGAGTGTCATAAACGTCCGGAGCAGTGTTCATAAGATCGTTGTAGCGCTCAAGATTAGCCTGTATCGCCACAAACTCGGATATTGTGCGCACGATGTTCTGTATCGGCTCTATCATTCCGAGAGCGTATGACAGGAACACGGAAAGCGTTCCGATCATCATAGCCCCCTCTATCGTCATAAGCCCGCCGCGCCAGAGAATGACCGAGAGCGCAGCAGCGCTTACAAGGCTGACGGTTGATGAGAAAAGTGCGGATATATGTCCCGAACGGACCGAATATTTCTGCATTTTCGCTGTATCGGAAAAGAAGTCCTTCTCCGTCTTTTCTTCGATTGCGAGGGATTTCACGGCTTTGATGCCGGTTATGGTCTGGTTGAAATCACCGGTGATAACGGAATTCTGCTGTCTTATAGTGCGGTTCACCTTTATAAGCCTGCGCTGGAAGATCACGGAAAGCAGCGCTGCCGTGACCATAAGCACCAGTATAGCTGCAAAGAGCCGCGGCGATATCACTGCCATACTTACGAGCATACTCAGCAGATAGGCTCCGTTCCAGACTACGTCCATAAGCTTCCACGAAACGGTCTCTCCGATCTTTGAAGTATCGCTCATGACGCGGGAATGCACCGCGCCCACGCTGTTGCGGTTGAAGTACGAGAGGGAAAGCTCCTGTATGTGCCGGAACGAAGCATCTCGCAGGTCGCGGTTCACAGAGACTTCGAGCTTTCCGCAGAGCGATGCGGAAATGAAGTTCCCGGCTATCTGTATCATAAGAAGCACGGCGTAAAGCACAATAAATACCGCGAGTGTATCAAGCGTTTTCAGCGCTATGAAATGGTCAAGTGCATACCTGTTGAAAAGCGGGAATATGGAATCGCAGGCACTGCAAATAAACCCGGCGGTTATCATCACGATCATTTCTTTTATGTACGGTCTGCCGATCCGCGCCATACTGCGCAGCAGCCCGTTCCTGCCCTTATTGCTGTGTCTGGAGTTCATAGATGTCCTTGTATATGCCTTCCTGTGAAATAAGTTCTCTGTGGGTACCCTGTGCGGCTATCCTGCCGTTGTCGAGTACATAGATCCTGTCGCAGCCGGCTATGGTTGAGATCCGGTGTGCTATGAAGATCACGGTGTTGTCCTTGAGGCGGCGGCAGATGTTCTTTCTTACGGCAGTCTCGGTCTCGGAATCAAGGGCGGAGAAAGCGTCGTCGAATATGTACACTTCCGAGCTTTCCGCGAGAGCCGCGGCAATCGCAGTCCTCTGCTTCTGACCGCCGGAGAGTGTCACGCCGCGCTCGCCTACAAATGTTTCAAATCCGTCGGTGAACTTTGCTGCCGCGGGAGTGAGTTCCGCATCGTCTGCAGCCGACTTCACTTCGCTGTCGGTGATACCGGGGCGGGCGATGCCGATATTCTCCGATATGGTGCCGGAGAACAGGAACGGCTCCTGGAGCACCCGTGAGAACCTGCGCCGGTAATCGGTGAGCGGGTATTCCCTTATATCCTTTCCGCGGTATTTTATCGTACCTTTGAGCTTCTCCTCACTGCACATTCTCATCAGCAGATCGGTGAGCGTGCTTTTCCCGGAGCCGGTACCGCCGATAATACCGATCTTCTCGCCCCTGCCGATACGGATATTAATGTCTTTCAGCACTTCTTTTCCGCTGACATAAGAGTATGATACGCCGGAGAACTCGATAAGCGGATCTCCGGTCTCCCCGTCAATACCGCCTTTTGTGCCGATATCCTCCGGCTCCGAGTTCATTATGTATCTTATCCTGTTTATCGCAACTCCTGCGCGGCTGAGGTCTGCAACAGTGCGTCCGAGTTCGCGTACCGGCCATGCGAGCATAGCGTTGTAGGAGATGAAAGCGATGTAGTTACCGGCGGTGAGGGTGTCGTTCACGCAGAATACCGCGCCGATTATCACCACCAGCATGACCTGGATCCCGGCTATCTGATCGGACAAAGTCCAGAATACCGCCATCATTCGCATGAACCGTACCCACATATCGGTGTATTTCGCGTTCTTTTCGACGAACTTTCCGCATTCATAAGCTTCCTTGCCGAATGCGCGAACCACTCTTATTCCGGTGAGGTTTTCCTGCACGAGAGAGGAAACGATGCCCTCCTGCGTGTCGGCTTCCATGAACAGCGCACCTATCTTCCTGTGGAACAGGAGCGACGCTCCTACGATCACCGGAATAAACACTCCCGCTATCAGCGCAAGCACGGTGTTTATGCTGAACATGAAGTACAGGCTGAGCCCGATCATCAGCACTATTCGCAGGAATGAGGAAAGCTGGTTTGAGACGAACTGCTTCACCGTCTCCACATCGGAGGTGCAGCGCTGGAGGATATCGCCTGTGGAGTTTACGCCGTACCAAGGCATCGAAAGCTTATCCACCTGCGTGAAAAGGGTATTTCTCATACGCTTTACAAGGCGCTCTGCGCCGACGCTGTTGGATACGGTCTGGAGATAGCGGGCAAGCGCGGCGGCAAGGGCGATGCAAATAACGAAGAGCGCCGGGATATAAAGGTTTGCCCGGATATGCTCCGTACCGCCGAGCATTCGGATAACAGCTGCTTCCGCGCCTTCCGCCGGGAGCGGTTCATTGCCGATTATATAGTCTGTCACGCAGGATATGATCCGCGGATTTATGAGGTCTATAAGCGTTACAGCCGCAGAAAGCAGCATGCTTGCCGCGAAAAACAGCTTGCTGCCTTTAAGTTCATACCGCAGCAGTGACATTCCTGTCGGAAATTTATCATTTTTGTATCTTTTCATATCATCAGATTCCGGTCTTTGTTGGTTTTATGTGTGATTATTTCTATTGTACCATAAATCCGCCGTGATATCAAGTCCGGACTCTGCATAGTTTTCAGGTATTTTTTCAGAAAACCCTTGCATTTTTCGTCATAATGGTGTATAATATTCCTGTAAATTCTGACGGGGGCTTGTGTTACAGGCTGAGAGAAAGGTAAGGACCTTTGACCGTGAACCTGATTTGGGTAATGCCAACGTAGGGACAAACAGTAAAAGCTTGTTTTTGCGGGGGCTTATCGTTCGGTAGGTCTCCGTTTTTGCATGAAAGGAAGTGGAACGTCTATCCCGGCAGTCCGGGCGGATAGAAGGGGAGCGCCTTGTGTCTTGTATTTTGCGATGGGAACCCGTGTTTCGGGGTGAGAGGGAGAAAATGATCTCCGACCGACGGAATAAATGCATATTCCGAAAAAAGCGAAAGAAGGAATTTCAAGTGAAGAATTCAAAGGTTCTTAAACTGGTAGTGCTCTCCATGCTCGTGGCTCTCGGCGTAGTCATTTCCCCGATCCTCAGAGTAGAGGGCATGTGCCCTATGGCTCATTTTATCAACATTGTATGTTCGGCTCTGCTCGGACCGTGGTATTCGCTGCTGTGTGCGACGCTTATCGGCATAATCCGCATGCTGCTCATGGGGATACCGCCGCTTGCGCTTACAGGAGCCGTGTTCGGAGCGTTTCTCTCCGGCGTGTTCTACCGCATGTCAAAAGGAAAGATACTCTTCGCAGTGCTCGGCGAGGTCATCGGTACAGGCATTATCGGCGCGATAGTTTCCTACCCGGTAATGACGTTCTTGTGGGGCAAGGAAGGATTGAGCTGGCTGTTCTACGTTCCGTCATTTACTGCCGGCACTCTCATCGGCGGCAGCATCGCTTTCGTTTTCCTGCGTAAGCTTGCGGATAACGGAATGCTCGTTAAGATGCAGGGAATGCTCGGCGCGCAGACATATTCCGACAAGAGCAGCGTGATCTCTGCAACTCTTACGATCGCCGCATTCGGCGCTATCGCGTTTGTTGTTATCGAGATACTCATGAACATCTTCGGTCTTACAGATCAGATATGGACTTACATCGCATACGGCTCACTCGGTGCATTTGCCGCAGCCGCAGTCGTTTATTTCATAGTCAAGAAAGCAGGGAGGGAGAAAGCGGTTGATAAATGAGATACGGCGCTCCGTAAAAGAGCGCGCTCCGCTTATACACTGCATTACCAATCCCATATCCATAACCCGCTGTGCCGATGTAATACTTGCGGCTGGCGCACGGCCGATGATGGCGGAACACCCGAAAGAAGCGGCAATAATCACCCGCACTGCGGGTGCCGTTATGCTCAATCTCGGCAATTTCACCGATGTACGCGGCGAGTCTATGATGATATCCGCGAAAACGGCGAAAGAGAACGGTATCCCGTTCCTTCTCGATATCTGCGGTTCGGCTTGCCTGCCGTCACGCAGGGACTATTCTGTCGGGCTGATAAAGGCGGCAGTCCCGTCCGTCATCAAGGGCAACGCTTCCGAGATAAAAGCCCTCTGCGACAGCGGTTACAGTTCTTCGGGAGTTGACGCCGATCCCGCGCTTGGACTTGCCGAAACGGAGAGGGCGGCAGTAACTCTTGCCCGCCGGTACGGAACGGTGGTTCTTGCGAGCGGCAGCACTGATATAGTAACAGACGGCAGCCGCATTATCCGCATAAAAAACGGGACTCCGCAGCTTGCTTCCGTGACCGGTACAGGCTGTATGCAGGGTGCCTTATGCGCGGCGTATCTGTCCGGCGGGAATGTATTTGAAGCGGCAGCTGCCGCCTGCACTGTATTCGGTATCAGCGGACAGCTTGCCGAAACCGGAAAGGGAAGCGGCAGCTTCTTTACGGGGCTAATGGACGCGCTTTCAACGATAACCGATGATATTATAGAAAAATATACCGACACGGAGGAAACGGCTTTTGAAAAGACTTGACACAAGGCTATATTTTATAACGGACAGCACTCCGTACAGCGAGGAGGAGTTCCTGTCGCGCACAGAAGCAGCGCTCAAAGGCGGTGCTACGCTTATCCAACTCCGTGAAAAGGAACGTACAGCACGCGAATATCTCACACTTGCGCATAAGGTGCATGAGCTTGCGAGACGATACGATGTTCCGCTTATAATAGACGATCGGCTTGATGTGGCAATGGCGGAGGACACGGAGGGTGTGCATCTCGGTCAGAGCGATCTGCCGATAGCGACTGCAAGACGCATCTGGGGCAGTGAAAAGATAATAGGCGCTACAGCTAAGACTGTTGAGCAGGCGAAAGAAGCGTATGAGCAGGGTGCGGATTATCTCGGCGTAGGCGCGATATATCCCACGACCACGAAAGTAAAGACGATACTTACATCTACGGAAACGCTTGCGGATATCTGCAAGGCAGTGCCGATACCGGTCAACGCGATAGGCGGGCTTAACAAGGACAACATAGATGTTCTGAAAGGAATACCGATCGCCGGTATCTGCGCCGTTTCAGCGATAATGAAAGCCGACGATCCGGAACGCGCCGCGCGTGAGCTTCTCAGAGCTTTCGAGAGCCTTTGAGAGGACAAGAGAGGATAAGAGGCGGGGCTCTGAGTCTGTCGGAGTCAGCTTTGCCCGCTTTAGGGCGTGCATCAATGCACGCCTTTGGGCGGTCAATCGCTGCATCGTGCAGCGACCCTCTGTCACCTGACGGTGCCACCTCCCCTCTGAAGGGGAGACACCCCGAACCCCGCCAGCCCCCTTTAAAAAAGGGTGCTGGACACCCTAAATTAATGCAGTATTTCAGAGCGTACGGATATGGGCAGCTGCGGACTGAAACGCAGTGGGGTTGGCGATATTTCCATACTGAATTGTTAGTTTTTGCTTCGCTGTAAAAGATTCTGATTACTTCCGAGTCTAAATGCGAAGCGATCAAAGTTTTTTGGAAAGGGGTTTGGGGAATAACCTTTTCACCGCAGGAAGCGGTGCAGAAGTTTTCCAAAGGCGCGCAAGGACGCGCGCCATAAGAAAAACTTCGATTCAAGAAAAGGTTTTCCCCAAGTCTCGAGCGCAAGCGACTGTCTCGAGCGCAAGCGACTGTCTTAACGGGGAGGAGAACAGATGAGGACTGCACTTACGATAGCGGGGAGCGATTCCTGCGGAGGAGCCGGAATTCAGGCTGATATCAAGACTATGACAATGAACGGTGTGTATGCTATGAGCGCGGTCACGGCGCTTACGGCGCAGAATACCACCGGTGTCAGAGCGATTATGGAATCAACGCCGGAGTTTCTGAAACAGCAGATAGATGCCGTTTTTGAAGATATCTTTCCCGATGCCGTCAAGATCGGTATGGTCTCGTCGTCGGAACTGATACGGGTCATTGCCGAACGGCTGAAATACTATTCGGCGCACAATATCGTAGTCGATCCCGTAATGGTTGCGACAAGCGGTTCCGCGCTCATCAAGACCGATGCTGTGAAGACGCTGTGCGAAGAACTGCTGCCGATAGCGGCGGTGGTTACTCCGAATATCCCGGAAGCACAGGTGCTTTCCGAGATCAATATAACCGGCAGAGACGATATGACGAAAGCCGCGGAGATCATCAGTTCACGGTACGGCTGTGCAGTTCTGCTCAAAGGCGGGCACAGCGTGAACGATGCGAGCGATATGCTTTTCGCGGACGGAAAGGCGCAGTGGTTCGAGGGAAGACGCATAGACAACCCCAATACCCACGGAACAGGCTGCACCCTTTCAAGCGCGATAGCTTCAAATCTCGCAAAAGGCTTTGACCTCTGTGAGTCGGTAAGGCGCGCAAAAGAATATATATCCGGTGCGCTCGGAGCAATGCTCGATCTCGGACAGGGTTCCGGTCCGATGAACCATGCTTTTGATCTTGATTCCCGCTTTGCGGAAGAGAAATAAATCCCCGAAAGGAACAGACAATGAGAAACTACACAACACAGATGGACGCGGCGAGAAAGGGTATCATTACTCCCGAAATGAAGATCGTCGCAAAGAAGGAGTACCGTACCGAGGAGGAGATCCGTGACCTCGTCGCAAAGGGTCAGGTGGCTATATGCGCAAACAAGCTGCATACCTGCATAGACCCCAACGGCGTGGGTTCGATGCTCCGCACAAAGATAAACGTGAACCTCGGCGTTTCACGGGACTGCAAGGACTACGATATCGAGATGCAGAAAGTGAATGCGGCAGTCGATATGGGTGCGGAGGCAATAATGGACCTCTCCTCACACGGCAACACCCAGCCGTTCAGAAGAAAGCTCACTTCCGAGTGCAAGGCTATGATCGGCACTGTGCCGGTCTATGACAGCGTTATCCATTACCAGCGTGACCTCGCTACGCTTACCGCACAGGATTTCATCGACGTTGTGAGACTGCACGCAGAGGACGGCGTTGACTTCGTGACGCTGCACTGCGGCATCACCCGCAAGACCATAGACCAGATCAAGAAGCACAAGCGCAAGATGAATATAGTTTCCCGCGGCGGCTCACTCGTTTTTGCGTGGATGAGCATGACCGGCGAAGAGAACCCGTTCTATGAGCATTTCGACGAAATACTTGATATCTGCCGTGAGTACGATGTTACGATATCACTCGGTGATGCGTGCAGACCCGGCTGTCTTGCCGACGCGAGCGATGTGTGCCAGATCGAGGAGCTTGTCCGTCTCGGCGAGCTTACAAAGCGCGCATGGGCAAAGGACGTACAGGTAATGGTCGAGGGACCGGGTCACGTTCCGCTGGATCAGATCGAGGCGAATATGAAGATACAGCAGACTATATGCATGGGCGCACCGTTCTATGTACTCGGACCGCTTGTAACGGATATCGCACCCGGCTATGACCATATCACCTCCGCGATCGGCGGTGCGATTGCTGCTTCGGCAGGCGCGGCATTCCTCTGCTACGTTACTCCCGCGGAGCATCTTGCTCTCCCGAATGTTGAGGACGTAAAGCAGGGAATAATCGCTTCCCGTATCGCCGCTCATGCAGCCGACATTGCCAAGCATATCCCGCATGCGCGTGATATAGATGACGAAATGGCGGACGCAAGAAGAAACTTTGACTGGGAGAAGCAGTGGGAATGCGCGATAGACCCGGAGACTGCGAAAAGTATCCGTGACAGCCGCGCTCCGGAACAGGAGGACAGCTGTTCGATGTGCGGAAAGTTCTGTGCCGTAAGAAGCATGAACAAGGCGCTGAACGGGGAATATATAGACATACTCTGACGAGACGGGAGGGAAGGAAATGCCGGTCATTATTTCAGGAAAAACATCAAGTGCCGTTTATCCGGAAAGCTGCTCGGACGCGGAACAGCTTTCCGCAATACTCAGAAGAGTTTCGGAAAGCGGGGCAGAGAGCATAGCGATACAGCTTGACAGACCCGAAATGCTGCACGACGCTCTGCGTACGGCATCTGGATATGATATGACAGTTGAACTTGTGGTTCCGCGCAGAGCCGGTATGCTCAGCGAAACGGAGTTCACTCTTCTTTACGATGTGATCCGTGAAAGGTTCAGACCGCCGGAGATACTTGCGGAGCTTCATGAAGTGCCGGATTTCACAGCTGCAGGTGCTTCCGCTGCGATGTCTGCTCCTGCAGCCGGCCGTTCAAAATCGTTTTTCGGCAGAGCTCGCTCCGCAAATGCGGATATGTCAGTTCCGGAGGCTGAACCCGCTGAAGAGGAAAGCTATGCCGAGTTTGAAAGCATGCGTATGTCGTCGGTATCGGAAGAGCTCGGGAAAAAGCTCGGATATATCGACGAGAGCTTCACGCAGATGCTTCTCCGTAAGATAGACGAACTCGGAATGTCCGATTCGCAGTGCTATAAAAAGGCGAATATTGACCGCAAGCTCTTCTCGAAGATTCGCAGCGACATAAACTATCACCCGAAAAAGGCGACGGTCATAGCGTTTGCACTGGCACTGGAGCTTGATCTCGCAGAGACAAGGGAACTGCTGAAGAAGGCGGGATTTGCGCTTTCCCGCAGCAGCAAGTTCGATATAATCGTCGAGTATTACATAGAAAACGGGAATTACAACGTTTTCGAGATAAACGAAGCGCTTTTCGCATTCGATCAGTCTCTGATCGGTGCGTGAATTCTGATATGTAAAGCCGCAGATCGCCAAGGTATAACGGTCTGCGGCTTTTTATCATTGCAATTCCGGCTGAGTGATATAATTTTTGTTTATTTCGGGATTTTCCTTGCACTTTTGCAACCGTGAAAAGCCTTCAAGCTGCGCTATGAAGCCTTTTCGAGGTACAGACGCGGGAATATTCCCGCAAAGCAAGGCTTGCGGCACACAGTCTCCTCGATTTCTTCGGGGAAGTGTTCAACTGCATAAGCTTCGAGTTCAGATGATCTTCGGCGCGAGCCGGAAAAATATGTCGCATAAAAAGCGACCAAAACCTCCCGTGAATGTGGTATTATACAGTTACAGGGTAAGCAAAGGGCTTCACCGGAACACATTCACAGGAGGATTTTATTATGAAAAAGACAGTTGAAAAGGAAGTTAAAAAGGTATCGAACGGGATCACAGAGCTTGTGTTCATTCTTGACAAGAGCGGTTCAATGAGCGGACTAGAAGCGGACACGATAGGCGGCTTCAACTCCATGATAGCAAAGCAGAAAAAGGAGCAGGGAAAGGTCTATGTTTCAACCGTCCTGTTCAGCGATGAAAGTACAGTCGTACATGACCGCGCCGACATATCAGAAATACCGGCAATGACCGACAGCGACAACATGCCATGCGGCTGCACGGCGCTTCTTGATGCGATCGGCGACAGTGTGAAGCATATCCGCAATATACACAAGTATGCGCGTTCCGAGGACGTTCCCGAGCATACGATGTTTGTGATAACCACCGACGGTATGGAGAATGCAAGCCACCGCTACGATTACGACAAGGTAAAGAAGCTTATAGAAAAGCGCAAGGAAAAGGACGGCTGGGAATTTCTGTTCATCGGCGCGAACATAGACGCGGTATCGGTTGCCGCCAAAGTCGGTATCGGAGCAGACAGAGCCGCAAATTACCGCGCGGACGGCAATGGAACGAAAAAGGTATTTGAAGCTCTCGCAGCACCGATGATGGCTATGAGGTGCGGAAGCGCTATCGACAGCTGCTGGGCGGAAGATATCGAGGCTGATCTTAAAAGCAGAGGCTGAAATGAATCAGCAGGGTATGTGTAAATGCCCTGCTGATTTTATACTATTTATATATTAAACCATAATCCCGGCACAAACGATCAGAACTGTATCTCCGGGTCATATTTCCGGAACCAGAGCTCGAGCTGTATGAGGTACGCGAACATCTGCGGTGTGGTCATGAGCTGACCGTACCAGTTTTCAGAGAAGCTGCTGCCCTCGGTAGCGATAAGCTCGGTTATCTTCCCTTTGTCGAGGATAAGCGGGAGCCGGCAGTCCGGTTCCTGCATAAGCTTCACGAATCTGTCGAATACAAGTTTTGCGTATGACGGGTTGTGTGTCTTGGGGTAAGGCGATTTCTTGCGCCAGGCGACGTCGTGGGGGAGATACCGCTCGGATATCTTTCTCACAAGACCCTTCTCCCGCCCGCCGAGAGACTTCATCTCCCACGGGATATTATAGGCGTATTCCGCGATCCTGTGGTCACAGAACGGAACGCGCACTTCAAGCCCGTGCGCCATGGAGCATCTGTCCTTTCGGTCAAGCAGCGTCTGCATGAACCAGTAGAAATTCAGCAGGAACATACGCCTTCGCGCCTTTTCCTCGCCGCTGTCCGTGTCGAGAACTGACATTCCCGCAACTGTCGCATCTGCTGCACTCCGCACATATTCGGCAGGGTGTATTTTTGCCGTAAGATCGGGGCGAATGAGTCCTGCGCGCTTTTCTGTCGATCTTGCCCACGGGAATCCCTCCGCGAACAGCAGCTCCGGCTTGTGATACCAGGGATAACCGCCGAATATCTCGTCCGCGCATTCTCCGCTTACCGCCACTGTGAAGTTTTTCTTTACTTCCCGGCAGAACAGGTACAGCGAGCTGTCAACGTCCGCCATTCCCGGAAGATCACGCGCTTCCATTGACGGATCGAGAGCTTCCGCAAGCGCCGGAGAGTCGATGATCACGTTCGTGTGCTGTGAGCCGATGAATGCGCTCATCTCATCTATCCACGGTGCGTCCTCATCGGGCTGGAATGCGGAAGCGACGAAGTTCTTGCGGTTATCTTTGTAGTCTATCGAGTACGTGCTGAGCCGTCTGCCCTCGGAAGCGTATTTCCGGGCTGCAATGGCGCTGATAAGGCTTGAATCCAGTCCCCCCGACAGGAATGTGCAGAGCGGTACATCACTCACGAGCTGGCGCTCCACGCTGTCCTTTATGAGAAAGCCGAGATGATCGGCTGTCTCCGCAAGGCTCTCGGTGTGCGGAACAGCTTTAAGCTGCCAGTAACGGCGCTTCCCGAATCCGTTTGCATCAAACTCTGCGCACTCACCCGGTAAGAGCTCCTCTATGCCTTTGAATACGCCGAGTCCGCCTTTCCTTGCAGGACCCAGCAGCATCAGTGAAGCTGCGCCTTCCTCGTCGAGTGCCGGCTTTACCTTCGGACAGCAGAACAGCGCTTTTATCTCCGAAGCGAACACGATGCCGTTTTCGTATCTGTGGTAAAAAAGCGGCTTTACGCCTGCCCGGTCTCTTGCAAGGAACAGCTTCCTGCCGGCTTTGTCCCATACTGCAAAGGCGTAGATGCCGTTAAGCCGTTCAAGGCAGTTCCCGCCCCATTCCGCATAGGATTTCAGCAAAACCTCCGTGTCGCTTGCGGTATCGAATGTATGCCCGAGGTTTTTAAGTTTAGAGCGCAGTTCCGCCGTGTTGTAAAGCTCGCCGTTGTACACGATCGTGAACCTGCGGTATGTCATTGGCTGAGCGCCGTTTTCCGGGTCAATGACGCTCAGCCGTCGGTGAGCAAGCAGACAGCCGATGTCACGGAAACTGCCGCCCGCATCGGGGCCTCGGTGTGTCAGCGATGCGCTCATTTCGCTCATTATGTTCTCATATTCTTCAAGACTGTTTTTAAGATCGATCCAGCCTGCTATTCCGCACATAAACGTTACCTCCAACGCGTTTTTTCACAGTTTATGCAGGATAGGATAAATGTGTCACATAAATATAAATCGTTAGAATATTTGCACAAAAAATGTGATTGAAATTCTATGTTTTCGACAAAGATATCATCATAATTCAAAACCCCTTGAAAAAAAAACAAAAGTAAGGTATAATATATGTTGTATGAATAGATGTCCCGTAAGATAAAAAGATCCCAGGACGTAAAAAGAAGGAGATTATGAAAAATGGCACTGAAGGTAAATGACAAATACCTTGCATCGTTCGTTTCGGAGCACGAATACAAAGGCATTCAGCCCGCTGTGACTGCTGCTCATGAGACACTTACATCAAAGAACGGTCTCGGAAATGACTTCCTCGGCTGGACTACACTTCCTGCTGACTACGACAAGGACGAATTCGCAAGGATCAAGGCGGCTGCTGAAAAGATAAAGAAGAACAGCGAAGTCCTTATTGTTATAGGCATCGGCGGCTCTTATCTCGGAGCAAGAGCGGTAATAGAGGCTGTAAAGTCAAGCCTGTACAACTCGCTCAAAAAGGATACGCCTGATATCTATTTCATAGGCAATACTATAAGCCCTACATATCTCAATGAGGTCATCTCCCTCGTTGAAGGCAGAGATTTCTCTGTAAATATCATATCCAAGTCCGGTACAACTACCGAACCCGCGCTCGCATTCCGCGTATTCAGAGAGCTTCTCGAAAAGAAGTACGGTGCTGACGGCGCAAAGGAGCGCATCTTCGCCACAACAGATGCAAAAAGAGGAACACTCAAGGAGCTTTCCGACAAGAATGGTTACGAAACATTCGTTATTCCGGATAACGTCGGCGGAAGGTTCTCTGTGCTTACAGCCGTAGGTCTGCTCCCGATAGCTGTTGCAGGCTGTGATATTGACGCTCTTATGAACGGTGCTGCAGCCGCTATGAATGACTACAACGATCCCGATATAAACAAGAATGACTGCTACAAGTACGCGGCTCTGCGCAATATCCTTTACCGCAAGGGACGCGCAGTTGAGATGCTGGTAGCCTACGAGCCTTCGTTCGCTATGATGAACGAGTGGTTCAAGCAGCTCTACGGCGAGAGTGAGGGCAAGGACGGAAAGGCTCTCTTCCCGGCAAGCGCTGTATTCTCCACAGACCTTCATTCCCTCGGACAGTATATTCAGGACGGTTCCAACATACTCTTTGAGACTGTTGTACAGTTCGGCAAGGCACAGAAGGATTTCTACATAGAGAAGGAAGCCACAAACGTCGACGGACTCAACTTCCTCGCAGGACAGAATATGTCCGTTGTCAACCGCAAGGCGTTTGAGGGCACAGTTCTCGCTCATACAGAGGGCGGTACACCGAACATCGTTCTTGAAGTGCCGGAACTCAATGAATACGAGATCGGATACATGATCTATTTCTTCGAGAAAGCATGCGCGGTATCCGGTTATATGCTCGGAGTAAATCCGTTCGATCAGCCCGGCGTTGAGAGCTACAAGAAGAATATGTTCGCTCTTCTCGGAAAGCCCGGCTACGAGGACAGAAAAGCCGAGCTTGAAGCAAGGTTAAACTGAGCCGGAAGGCTCTTAAACCGGCGAAAGCCTATAAACAAAACAAAACGGAGGACATTATTATGGTAAAATTAATCGCAGGTAAAAAGGGAGCAGGAAAAACAAAGCTTCTCATAGAGGCGATCCATAAGGCTGAAAAGGAGAGCAAGGGCAATGTTGTCGCTATCCAGTATGGTTCTTCCCTCAATGTTGACATTTACCACAAGATCCGCCTGATCAATATCGAGGACTACAAGATCAACGACTACGATGATATGTATGGCTTTATTGCCGGAATGCTCGCGTCCAACTACGATATCACCGACATTTTCATTGACGGTACCCTGAGGATAGTAGGACGTGATCTCGAACAGGTAGGAAAGATGCTCGACAGGATCGCTGTCATCACAGAGAATGTTACCGTAACATTCACTATTTCTGCTGAGGCTGCTGATTTCCCGGAGACTCTGAAAAAATATCTCTGATAACTATTGACAAATAAGGATATTTATGTTATAATATCAATCGTGCCGATTTTGGTGCATTTTTGATGCATTGAGTCATAAATATCGTTAGTATTAAGGGAGGTGCGAATAATGGCAGTTCCGAAGAGAAAAGTATCGAAGGCAAGACGTGACAAGAGACGTTCACAGGTATGGAAGTTATCTGCACCTGCTTTTTCACGCTGTGACAACTGCGGCGAGCTCAAGCTTGCACATAGAGTTTGCGGCAACTGTGGTTATTACAAGGGTAAGGAAGTCATCGCTCATAGCGAGGCATAAGTTACCGAAGTCTTTACGAAGATCATGCAGCGATGCCGTATGGCATCGCTGCTTTTCTTTGCTATCTATGAGAAGGGAGTGACAGAAATGGCAGTGGTGATAACGTCTGTAACACCGCGCTCTCCGGCATCGAAGGCAGGGGTGAAGCCCGGCGAAACGCTTGTTGCGATCAACGGGCACCCCATAAATGACGCGCTGGATTACGGCTTCTACTGCTATGAGCGCACCCTTGCACTCGATCTGGGCACCCGTACCGTAAAAGTCCGCAAGCGTGACGATTACGATGATATCGGGCTTAACTTCGAGACTTATCTTATGGATAAGAAGCTGTCCTGCCGCAACAAATGCATCTTCTGCTTTATAGACCAGCTCCCGCCCGGAATGCGCGAGACTCTGTATTTCAAGGACGACGACAGCCGACTCAGCTTCCTGCAGGGGAGCTATATCACTCTCACGAATATGACCGACAGCGACATTGACCGCATAATCAAGATGAAGCTGAATGTCAATGTCTCCGTTCACACCACAGACCCTGGACTGCGGAAGAAGATGCTCTGCAACCGTTTCGCAGGCGACGTTCTTCGCTATATAAACAGAATGGCGGATGGCGGCATTACTATGAACTGCCAGATAGTGCTGTGCCGGGGCTGGAACGACGGCGAGAACCTGCGCAGGACGCTTGCCGATCTTACCGCGCTTTATCCGGCAGTCCAGAGCATAGCTGTCGTTCCGTTCGGCGCTACGAAGTACCGTGACGGGTTGCCGCGGATCGAACTTCACGACGAGCATTCCGCCGCCGAGGCTATCGACATCATAGAGAGCTTCGGAAACAGACTTTTCATCGAATACGGCGAACGAGTTGTTTATCCGGCGGACGAGCTTTTCATCACCGCTCGGCGTCCGATACCGCCCGGCGAATACTACGGCAGCTATGACCAGTATGAGAATGGCGTGGGAATGTGGGCTTATCTTCGTGACGGATTTGAGGAGATACTTGATGAGACAGACGGGGACGGCAGACAAGACGCTGTTACCTGCGCTACGGGAGTCCTTGCCGCGCCGCTGATACGGGAGCTTGCGGATAAGCTTTCCGCAAAATTTCCGAATGTTTCGGTCACTGTTTACGCTGTCCGCAACACATTCTTCGGCGAGACAGTCACAGTTGCCGGGCTGACCACAGCCTCCGATCTGATAGAGGCGCTCACTCCGCATATCGGCAGTCTCGGAAGCCGTGTGCTTATCCCGAAGGCTATGCTGAAGGCGGACGAAGATATCTTTCTTGATGATATCACGCTTTCCGAGGTGTCGGAAAAACTCGGTGTTCCGGTTATTCCCGTAGGTGAGGAACCGGAAGATCTTTTGTCTGCATTTATCAAAAAATAAATCTACCGACAGGACAGAATTCGACATATTTTAACATTTTGTTGAACTGCACAAACTTGATATACCGATAGTATAATTTTAGCTTCGATAACAGCTTTTTCCACAGATGTAACTTGTTACATAGTCCTAATCAAGTTCAAATATTCGTCATCTTGTACAAAATTCAACAGTTTCGTTTATTTGACTTTACAAAAAATGAGCGGTATAATTCAGTAAAACAGCCAATAATGATTAATGAACGAGCAAAACTTGTCTCGGACATTACACCTTAAAGGAGGGAGCTGTATGCTGAAAACGCTGTATTCAAGACATGGAGGAGCTGCTACCGGCAATGCAGCTGTCATTTTGTCTGTGATAATGGCAGTAACCGCCGTGTTCTCGCTTAGTGCCGCCAAATATGCAGGCGTACTCAATCACGCGACAGTTACCGATAACGGAAAAACAGTAAGAAGGCTCACAGCAGCACAGACTGCTGAAGCATTCATAGATGAGCTTGAAAGAGAGATCGACCCGCTCGATCATATCAGATATATAGGTACAGGCGAAAACGGCAGTTTTGATGTTGAGATAGAACATGCTTTCCCGCTTACTATTACAGCAGACGGTGAAACAAATTATGTCCAGGCTGCCGGTATCACGGTAGGCGAACTTCTCGGACGCGAAGGATACGAGCTTGGCATATACGACGAAGTAAACTATCCCCTTGATACTATTATATATATGGGTATGGATATCACCGTTACCCGCGTTGAGTACAGGAGCGAGACAAGAACACAGACTATCCCGTATGAGACACGCTACGAAGATACCCCCACAATGAAGACAGGCGACAGCAAGGTAGTCTGTACAGGTGTTGACGGAACTTCCGATGTTGTTATCACCGACAAGTATGTGGACGGTGTATGGGAATCGAGCAACATGGAATACATCAGCACCACCGAGCCTGTTGAAGAAGTGATCGCTCGCGGAACAGCTATAGCAGACCCTGTTAGCAAGCGTCAGGGCAACTTCACCCTTGATGAGAACGGGATCCCTACCGAGTACGAATACGTGCTCTACGGCAAGGCTACCGCATATACGGCACGCGACGGACATGGCACATACAGCGGCAGACCTCTTATCATCGGTTCTGTTGCGGTTGACCCGGAAGTAATCCCCTTTGGTTCTGAATTATATATAGTATCCCGCGACGGAAGCCATGTTTACGGCTATGCGATAGCTTCCGATACCGGAGACCTCACAGAAGCAGGAGTACTCGTGGACTGCTTTATGGGACGCACGGACGAGTATTACCGCGACGCATGCCGCTGGGGTGCGCAGTTCTGTGACGTTTACGTTCTCAAGGAAGGCAACAACAGCGTAATCTGGAGAGACGGCTTCATCTCCTGACAATTCAGAAGCCGCTTCGCTTGAGACCCGGGCTCTGCCCGGACCCGCCAGCCCTTTAAAAAGGGCTGGACCCTAAACCTGATCCCGTAACACGGAACTTGAAAGATCTGTAAACAGAAAGATATAGTTTCTTTATAAAGCAACACGCCATAGCGTTTCAAACGCTATGGCGTTATTTGTTATACTATGCTTTCTGCGATCAAGCCATACCTGCTGTGATAATAGCCATCTTGTAAACTTCCTCTGCGTTGCAGCCGCGGGAGAGATCGTTGATAGGAGCATTGAGACCCTGGAGAATAGGACCGTAAGCTTCATATCCGCCGAGACGCTGTGCGATCTTGTAGCCGATGTTGCCGGCTTCGATAAGCGGGAAGATGAATGTATTTGCCTGACCTGCAACCTTGGAATCCGGGCACTTGGTCTTTGCAACTTCTGCGGAAACAGCTGCATCGAACTGGAACTCGCCGTCGATAACGAGATCGGGATCGATCTTGCGTGCTTCTATAACTGCATCGTGGCTGAGCTGAACTGTACCGCCCTTGCCGGAGCCGTATGTGGAGAAGCTGAGGACTGCTACCTTGGGATCGATACCGAAGAATGCGGCGGTACGGGCTGTTTCTACTGCTACTTCAGCGAGCTGCTGTGCGGCAGTCTGAACAACGTTGCCTTCCTTGTCGAGCTTGTCCGAGTAGCTGAGGTTAATAGCGCAGTCGCCCATAGCGATAGTCTCTTCCTTGCCGTCCTTTTCGCGGAACAGAATGAACGAAGAGCTTACGAGGCTTGCGCCCTTCCTTGTCTTTACGATCTGGAGAGCAGGACGAACTGTATCTGCTGTGGAGTAGGTAGCGCCGCCGAGAAGAGCATCTGCCTTGCCCATTTTAACGAGCATAGTTCCGAAATAATTAGACTTCTTGAGGAAATTGCGGCATTCGTCCTCTGTCATCTTGCCCTTGCGGAGCTCTGCCATTGTCTTTACCATGTCCTCAAATCCGTCATAGTTCAGCGGATCGATAACTGTAGCTGCGGAAACATCGAATCCTCCGTCAGCGGCAGCTTTCTTGACCTCATCGGGATTGCCGCAGAGTATAACACCCATAAGATCCTCTTTCAGAAGTCTTTCTGCAGCGGAAAGGATACGCGCGTCAGTACCCTCTGTGAACACGATAGTCTTTTTGCTTGCTTTAAGGTTTGCAAGCAGCTTGTCAAACATTGCCATATTTGATAAACCTCCGTTTGTTAAAATCTACCTTATATTATACCACTTTTCGTTAAAATTGCAAGTGTTTTGGAAGAGTTTTGAGACTTCTTAAAAGTCTCTCAAAAGTCTCTCAAAAGTCTCTTACACTCTCTCGACGCCGATCTTTACATCTTCGCCGTTGATGTTCCACTCCTTGGAATTAGCAAACTCGCCCTCGGTTATGCTGTCAGCGAGAACATCTCCTGCGATAGATGCAGAGTTCTTGTTCACGATCTCGATAAGCTTTGCATTTCCCGCAAGCTTTACGTTGATATGATCCATTACCTCGAAACCGCTGTCCTTACGCATATTCTGGATCTTGCTTACGATCTCGCGGACAAAGCCTTCCTCAATAAGTTCGGGAGTGAGCGCGGTATCAAGAGCTACCGTAACGCCGCCGTCAAATACGGTGCAGAAATCTTCCTTCTGCTGTGCTTCGATGAGCAGATCGTCCTTTGTCAGCTCGATCTCACCGATAGAGATATTAAGCTTCATAACGCCTGTGCTGTTGAGTTCAGCCATAGCCTCGCCGCTCTTGCCCGCGGAGATCTCCGCAAGTGCAGCCTTGATCTCGCCCAGGTTCTTACCGTACTTCGGTCCGAGAGTCTTGAGCTGGGGCTTGAAGTTGTAGGAAGCAAAGCCTGCCATATCATCTGTGAATACCACGTTCTTTACGTTCAGCTCATCTCTTATTATATCTGTGAAGAACACATCGAGCTTCGTGTCAGCCTTTACATACATTGTGCTGAGGGGCTGGCGGTTCTTGCGGTTGGAAGCATTTCTTGCCGAACGTCCGAGAACAACAATGTCAAGGACTTCGCCCATCTTCTTTTCGAGATCTGCATCGATCAGCGCTTCGTCGTACTTCGGGTAGTCGCAGAGATGAATGCTCTCCGGTGCGTTCTTGTCAACGCTCAGAACGATGTTCTGATAAATTTCCTCTGTGATGAACGGAACCATAGGTGCAGCGCACTTGCAGACATTCACGATAGCCGTGTAAAGCGTCATATACGCGTTCACGGTGTCCTCCGTAAGTTCCGGTGACCAGAAACGCTCACGGCTTCTGCGAACGTACCAGTTGGACAGCTCGTCAACGAAGTCCTGCATAGCCTTTGCAGCTTCCGGTATGCGGTAGTTTGCAAGGTTGTCGTCGGTATTCTTTATCATCGTGTTCATTCTTGACAGCAGCCACTTGTCCATTACAGGCAGCTTGCTCACGTCAAGAGTGTACTTTGTCGGATCGAATCCGATGATATCGGCGTACATGATATAGAACGCGTAGGTGTTCCAGAGTGTTCCCATGAACTTTCTCTGTCCCTCGATTACTACCTTGTCGTGGAACTTGTTCGGGAGCCACGGCTGGGAGTTGGTATAGAAATACCAGCGAATAGCGTCCGCGCCCAGCTTCTCCAGTGCGTCGAACGGGTCAACCGCATTGCCCTTGGACTTGGACATCTTCTGTCCGTTCTCGTCCTGTACAAGTCCGAGAACTATTACATTTCTGAAGGGCTCACGGTCAAACAGCAGCGTGGATATCGCAAGCAGCGAATAGAACCAGCCTCTTGTCTGATCGACAGCTTCCGAGATGAAGTCAGCAGGGAACTGCTGCTCAAAGAGCTCCTTGTTCTCGAAAGGATAGTGGTGCTGTGCAAACGGCATGGAACCGGAGTCGAACCAGCAGTCGATAACTTCCGGAACGCGCTTCATCTGCTTGCCGCACTTCGGGCATTTTATCGTTACTTCGTCTATATAAGGTCTGTGAAGCTCGATGTTGTCCGGGCAGTTGTCAGACATCTCCTTCAGCTCCGCGATAGAGCCGATGCTGTGTCTGTTGCCGCATTCGCATTCCCAGATATTGAGAGGCGTGCCCCAGTAACGGTTTCTCGAAATGCCCCAGTCCTGAATGTTCTTGAGCCAGTCTCCGAATCTTCCCTTGCCTATGCTTTCGGGGATCCAGTTTACCTTGTCGTTGTTGGCTATGAGCTTGTCGCGCATTGCCGTCATCTTTATGAACCACGTTTCTCTTGCGTAGTAGATCAGCGGGGAGCTGCATCTCCAGCAGTGCGGATACTCATGCTCGAACTTCGGCGCGTCAAACAGCTTGCCGTCCTTGTCGAGGTCAACCAGTACCTTCGGGTCAGCGTCCTTTACGAAAAGACCGGCATAAGGCGTGTCTTCTGTCATGCAGCCCTTTGCGTCAACAAGCTGTACGAACGGGAGATCGTAGTTTCTGCCGACGCGGTTATCGTCCTCACCGAATGCGGGAGCGATATGAACGATACCTGTACCGTCGGACATGGTAACGTAGCTGTCGCAGACAATGTAGTGACCTTTCTTGCCTGTCTTTGCCGCAGCATCGGCAGTACATTGCATAAGCGGCTCATAGCCGATGCCTTCGAGATCTTTGCCAACATAGCTTTCAATCACTTCATAAGCGGGCTTGCCCTCTTCACCGAGCTTTCCGAGGACTGTATCCAGCAGAGCTTCCGCCATGGTGTATGTGTAACCGTCGGCAGCCTTTACCTTGCAGTACTTATCGTCCGGGTTCACGCACAGCGCGACGTTGGACGGAAGTGTCCACGGCGTTGTTGTCCATGCGAGGAAGTATTCGTTGTCTCTGTCCTTTATCTTGAAGCGCACGATCGCAGAGCGCTCCTTGACTGTCTTATAGCCCTGTGCAACTTCGTGAGAAGATAGCGGAGTTCCGCAGCGAGGGCAGTAGGGAACGATCTTGAATCCCTTATAGAGCAGGTTCTTGTTGTAGATCTCTTTGAGAGCCCACCATTCGGACTCAATAAAATCATTGTGATAGGTTACATAGGGGTTCTCCATATCAGCCCAGAAGCCGACAGTCTCGGAGAAGTCCTCCCACATACCCTTGTACTTCCATACGGATTCCTTGCACTTGTTTATGAACGGCTCAAGACCGTACTTCTCGATCTGATCCTTGCCGTCTATGCCGAGCATCTTCTCTACTTCAAGTTCAACGGGCAGTCCGTGGGTGTCCCAGCCTGCCTTGCGGGGAACCATATAGCCTTTCATGGTGCGGTAGCGCGGTATCATATCTTTTATGGTTCTTGTGAGAACGTGACCGATATGGGGCTTTCCGTTTGCGGTCGGAGGACCGTCGTAGAACACATAGGACTGTGCCTTTGAGCGCATGTCTATGCTCTTCTCGAAGATATGGTGATCTTTCCAGAACTGTTTTGTCTGCTTTTCGCGCTGGACGAAATTCAGATCGCTTTCGACTTTCTTGTACATTTTTTACCTCCGTATTTTTATTATTTATTATTACTGTAATATAGTATAACCGTTTTTTCCGAGAACTTCCAGCGCTCTGCCGAAGTTCTCTTTCTTTACGAGAATGTAATCCGTGTTGTATGTCGAGACTGCGAAAATCCCTATCCTGTTATCCGCAAGTATCCCCGATATCCGCGAAAGGATCCCGGTAAGCGAGAAGTCGAGTTTGCCCTCTATTCTGAACGCTTTCCATCCGTCATCTCTTTCCGCGGCAACCGGCGGAACATCGGCGGTCGCGCATACGAGGGATATCTCCTCATCTGTCTTTCCCGTGAAAAAGAATTCCGCGCCGGCATCTATATCGCTGAAAGAGCTGACCTTGCATACTGTCAGATCGTAGGGCAGAGCCTTTATCTCCATTTTTCTCTCCTCAGAAAACAAAAAAGTCTGTCCCGAAATAGGACAGACCTTAAAATCTGCTGTACCACCTGTTTCGTATGGGCTATCACCCACTCTCCCATAACGCAGGAGATGCGTCGGCAATTACTCCCCGTAGGTTTGGTCGCCGCAGCTCGGGAATGATATTCGGTCAGACGTTACTTGTGCCGCGCTTGCACCGTCCGCGGCTCGCTGTATCTTTCGCGTAAGACTTACTGTTTCCGTCACAGCCTTTGCTGATTGCATTTCATTATATCACACAGAAAACGGATTGTCAAGTGTTTTACGCCTATTTTATAAATAACCCGCTCCGGGAAAAACACGGAGCGGGTAAACTTTATATGCCGGCTGAAACGGTTATTCTGCGAGCTTCTTGCCGAGTTCTTTGCACTGTGCGAGGATATCGTCCGAAGGCTCAAGGTTTGATATGATACCGGCATCGTTCACGAGAACGGCTCCTGCCGCCTTTACGCGCTCTTCCCATGTTCTCATCCACTGACCGTCGCCCCAGTCATACGAACCGAAAAGCGCGATCTTCTTGCCGCTTATCTTGTCCTCTATACCTGCGAAGAAAGGCTCAAATTCGCTTTCCTCGATAACCTCATCGCCCATTGCGGGGCTTCCGAGACCGAGGGCGTCAAAATCCGCCGCGTTTCCGGAGAAGTCGGAGACTGCGACTGCCTCAACTCCTGCACCCTCCGCTACTGCCTTAGCCATAGCTTCTGTATTGCCTGTTCCGCTCCAATAGATTACTGCTGCTGACATAAATAGTCCTCCTGTTATGATATTCTGAGAGCCTGGTAGATATCCGCGCCCTCGTTTAATTTATTGCACAGAAATTTTCTGCACCTTTCGTAGTTCTCAAATGTGCGCCTTGCACGTTCCTCCGAGCCATAGACTTTCCAGCAGCCGCACAGCTTGTAGTTGCAGCCGTGGTTTTCGATAAATCCGCGCACATCTTCCGGCGGATAATCAAGGAATATCCCAATCTCATGCGGGAATGAGCTGCTTTCTCCGATACGTTCGGAGAGCCGGTCTATCATTCGCTCGGTGCTGCCGTTGACGTCGTAGCCCAGCGGGGAAAGTATCTCCGATGCGTCCGGCGATGTGAGCCGCTTGCGCAGCTTCTTTTCGCTGTAAACAAGTATCAGCGTCCTGCATCCGCAGTTGTATATCGGCCGTATTTTAAGTCCGCGCTGTGCGGCGCGCCTGTTGAATATATTCAGATGTGTTTCAAGCTCAAACTCCGCTGCCGGCAGGGACATAAGACTTGCGCACTTTATCCCGAGCAGCGTCGGCGCGGTATGGAATGCAAGCCGCTTGTTGAAGCTTGTGTACTCTGTTTCGGACATATCGCAGTCTGCCTTTCTTTGATTTTTTTCGGGATTATTATGCGCCCGTATTGCGTTTATATTAGTTAGCAAATGCTTACCTGTGCGCATATTTCTCCGGTTTGCAAAGGCTTGCAGACAGCTCCGGCAAACCGGGACTGCCTGCAAAAAGGTGGAGGGTAAAACCGGACATTATCCGGGAGAAGAAAGCATTACTGTGTGCAATACTGCTCAAGCACAGATTTAAGTGCATTTGCGCTTGCATTGTGTATCTTTGCGACGCGGAAGCTATGTTTTCCGGCTTTCTGATTGACCTTGTTCGCCATTTTGTGGGAACAGGTGTTTGTGAAAAGCACCACAAGATCGGGGGAGCCGAGCTTGTTCTCAAAATCGGCAGGCATCTGTGTGAAAACTTTTGCCTTGCATTTGAAGTTTCCGCATATTTCCTTATATTTTGCGGCCATACGATCATTGCCGCCTACGACTACTACGCTCATTACTACTCCTTCTGACTATAACGGGCTTATGCTGTATTTCTATCGAAATACAGACAAATTCACAATGCACAATTCACAATGTATAATTGTGGAGCGCGCTCTGCGCGCATATCTGAATCGTGACGAAATTACTTCATTATATCTGTTGATAGATACGAATTTAGTATTAGATATTAAAGTTAGCGCTTGCTAACCCTTATCAATAATAACATACCTTTCCGGATTTGTCAATACTTTTTTGAAAAAACTCATCAAAAAAACCGGAGAGGCTGTCAAAGAAGCCGCTCCGCTTGAGACCCGGGCGCCGCCCGGACCCGCCAGCCCCCTTTAAAAAAGGGGGCTGGACCCCCTAAACTGATCCCGTGACACGGAAATTTGAGAGATGCTTCATAGATCAAGATCAGACTTTTTTAACAGAACAAACCGCTGAATGCAAAAACATTCAGCGGTTATCTTTATCTTTGATGATACTATCGTAATTCCGTTTTACGGTCATTTGGTTCAAGGGCTTTGCCCTTGCGCGATCCAGCCGCGCAGGCTGGCGCTGTCCGCGTAGGACAAGCGCGTCAGCGCAGGTGATTTTCGAGCCAGAAGATGATATCGTTCATTACCTCGTCCCTGTTGATCTCGTTGAGAAGCTCGTGGCGGGCACCGGGATAGAGCTTGATGTGGATATGCTTCATTCCCGCACTGCGGAATGCCTCAAATGCACGCTTTACGCCCTTTCCGTACTCTCCGACAGGGTCAGCCCAGCCGGAAATGAACATTACAGGAAGCTCCTTGTTCATCTTGTCTATATTTGCGGGGTCTGTGATAAACAGAATACCGCCCATCATATCCCTGAACAGGCTCACAGTCGGGATAAATCCGCACTTCGGATCCTCTATATAAGCGTCAACTATTGCGGGATCGCGGCTTATCCAGTCAAACGGAGTGCGCACATCGTCATACTTCTTGTTGTATGAGCCGAATGCGATATTGTTCAGCATCTCGCCGTTCTTGCGCGGACCGTAGATCTTGACTGCTGTCTGCGCTATGCCGTAGCCGGACATGGCGACTGCTTTCTGCTGATGTCCGGTGCCGCAGATTATTGCAAGATCGGGCTTGTCGGGATAGCGGATAAGATATGTGCGGGTGAGGAAGCTTCCCATGCTGTGACCGAAGAAGATATACGGAATGCCGGGATAGTCGCGGCACATTATCTCATGCAGTGCGTCCATATCGTCAACAACGTATTCCCAGCCGTCGTTATCGCTGAAAAATCCGCGGTTCGCCGGATCGTTATATGAATCGCCGTGACCGAGATGATCGTTTCCTACTGCGATAAATCCGTGCTCTGCGAGAAACTCCATAAATCCGTCATAACGCTCGATATGCTCGGCTATGCCGTGAGCTATCTGGACAATGCCGCGGGGCTCGCTATCGGGCAGGCACATGCGTGCGTGTATGGTGTTTTTCCCGTTGGACGACGGGAATGTGAAATCCTTGAATTCCTGCATTCTGACCTCCTGCTGTTCTCTGATAGTTTCGTTATCTCCATTATAATACTTTTCACCGGTCTTTGTCAAGAATAGAACCATATCTTCCGGCGTTTACGATGTTTTTACAAAAAAATGGTGACTTTTTTACTTTTTTGTGATATTATAAATAGAGAATATATGCGAAAGGCAGTGGAGATATGATTTTCTGCGTTGAAGATGACAGATCGGTAAGAGATCTTATGGTATATACGCTTAATGCTTCCGGCTTCGGAGCAAAGGGAATGGTCTCGGGAAAAGAACTGTTCGAGGCGCTCGCATCAGAGAGCGCGGAGCTTGTGATACTCGATATAATGCTGCCCGACGAGGACGGTATATCAATACTCAAAAAACTGCGCAGCGATCCCGTTTACTCCGATATCCCGGTTATTATGGCTACCGCAAAAGGCACGGAGTACGACAAGGTGGCCGGGCTCGATGCAGGCGCGGACGATTATCTCGCAAAGCCTTTCGGAATGATGGAAATGGTGTCGCGCATAAAGGCTGTGCTGCGCAGGTGCGGTCCCGGCAGAAGGCAGGACGTTCTGAAGCTGTCCGGACTTGTAATTGACCCGGACGAGCATACGGTTTCCGCAGACGGGGAGCAGATTCAGCTCACGCTGAAAGAATACGAGCTGCTGAAAACATTCATGGAGGGTGCAGGAAAGGCATATTCTCGCGAACAGCTCCTCCATTCCGTATGGGGAACGGATTTCACCGGAGAGACGCGCACCGTCGATGTCCATATCGGCACTCTGCGCACAAAGCTCGGAAAGTACGGCGATCTCATAAAGACTGTGCGCGGAGTAGGCTACCGTATGGAGAAAAGTGTATGACGAAAAGAATCTTCCAGTCAATCTGCCTTGCCGCGGCTGCGGTATTCGTAGCATCGCTGGTAATGAGCATCTGGGTGCTGTACAACTACTTCTCGGAAGTGTACCATGACCGGCTTGAATCGCAGACCAAGCTTACCGCACATTCGCTTGCCAACGAGGGTATGTCGTTTTTCGACGGACTGGACACCTACGGCTACCGGATAACGTGGATAGACAGGGACGGGAACGTGATATACGATACTGTCAACGGTTCCGGCGATATGGCGAACCATTCCGACAGAGAAGAATTCATTGAAGCTGTGGAGAACGGCTACGGCGAAAGCTCCCGCGCTTCTTCGACACTTACCGAAAAGCTGATATACTCGGCGCAGCGTCTGCCGGACGGTACAGTCATAAGGCTTTCATGCTCACAGTTCACGGTGCTTTCGCTTATGCCGCAGATGATACTGCCGCTTACGGTGGTAGTGCTGCTTGAAGCATACCTTGCGCTGCAGATAGCGTACAGACTTTCCCGGAAGATCGTAAAGCCGCTCAACGAGATAGACCTTGATCACCCGAAAAAGGACTCCGCCGTTTACAGCGAGCTTATGCCGCTGCTGGACCGCATAGAGATGCAGCAGAACGAGCTTAAGGAGCAGGAAGAGACGCTGCGGAAGAAGCAGAATGAGTTTGATACGGCAACGGAGAATATGCACGAGGGACTTATTCTGCTCAACAGCAACGGGAAGGTAATAAGCATCAACCGTACCGCGTCGGAGCTTCTCGGCATCGGCAGCTCCGGAGTAGGGAAGAGTCTTGTTTCCCTTGACCCGTCGCCGGATCTCCGTGCTCTTATAGGCGCAGCTTCCGGAGGTTCCTTCACCGAGACGGTAATGAGCATAGACGGACTTGACTACCGTTTCAGCGCAAGTCCGGTGATATCGGACGGTGAGACTGCCGGAATAGCGCTGCTGATCTTTGATATAACCGAAAAGGAAAAATCCGAGCTGATGCGGCGTGAGTTCACAGCCAATGTTTCACACGAAATAAAAACCCCGCTCCACGCCATATCCGGCTATGCCGAGATAATGCGGGACGGGCTTGTGAAGCCGGAGGATACCGGCGAATTCGCGGGGCGGATATACTCCGAGACCCAGCGCCTTATAACTCTTGTAGATGATATCATCAAGCTGTCGCGGCTTGATGAGTGCGCGGGCGGACTGATGTTCGAGGAAACGCATCTTCTGGATATTGCCCGCTCGGCTATGCAGCTTCTTGAACGCCCGGCGGAGGAAATGAAGATAAGCGTTTCGGTAAGCGGAGACGATGTTACCGTTATCTCGGTGCCTCACCTCGTAAGCGGCATTATCTACAATCTCTGCGACAATGCGATCAAGTACAACCGCGAGAACGGCTCCGTTTCGGTGCTGGTGAAGGACTGCGGCGAAAGTGCGCAGATAAGGGTCAGCGATACCGGTATCGGTATCCCGCCGGATCAGAAGGAGCGTATCTTTGAGCGGTTCTACCGTGTTGACAAGAGCCGTTCAAAGCAGGTGGGCGGCACGGGACTCGGACTTTCGATCGTGAAGCATTCCGCAACGCAGATCGGAGCCGAGATAGATGTGGAAAGCGTACTGAACGGAGGGACTGCGGTAATTGTGCGGCTGCCGAAAGAGAAAAGGAATGAGCGGTGAGATCAGTCGAGAATGATCCCTTCGCCGATAATGTCTTCCTCAGTCCATACGCTTCCCGCGTAATACGAGGAGCGCAGCGACTGGGTACCGTCTCTGCCTATGATGATGTGATCGATTATTTCAATGTCAAAAGCCTTGAAATGCCGGATGATCTCGCGTGTAGCGATGATATCGTTCTTCGAGGCAATAAAGTTTCCGCGCGGGTGGTTGTGGGCGATTATGAGCCTGTCGCAGCCGCATTCAAGTGCAAAATTCATAAGCGCTCTCATTGAGAAGCCGACTGAGCATATCGTTCCGTCGGCTATTTTCTTTTCACGGATAAGTTTGAGTTCGGCAGTAACCGCGGCTGCATGAACTTCTTCCTTGTCTGTGTTCAGGAATACTCCCTCAAAATAGCCGCAGATGTTTTCTATGCCCTCCATGAAGCATTTATCCTCGCCGATCCGCCTGGAGCTTAAGTAGCAGGAAGCTGTCTGCGGTATAAGTTTCAGAAATGTCGCGGCATGTTCGCTCAGTCCCTTTATCTTGACAAGCTCGCTGTACGGTGCTTCAAACACATCGCTGAGCCTTCCGCCGAATCTATCAAGTATCGTGTGCGCAAGTTCATTCGTGTCGCGCTGCGGAACAGCATAAAACAGAAGCAATTCGAGCTTCTGATGATCGTTGAATGACCTCAGACCGTTTTCTCTGAACTGCTTTTTCATTCGTTCCCTGTGTCCTTTGTGAAGCTTTGGATTGCGTGCTGCCATAACGTTTTCCTTTCCCTTTATCTGATAAGGTATGCGCGGCAGGGTGCGCCGTCGCAGCCGCCGAGATTGAGCGGAGCGGCACTTAAAAAGTATCTTCCCTCCGGCACATCGGTGAGTACTATCCCCTCCAGCAGAACGATTCCTGCACTGAGAAGAATGAGATGCACTTCTTTCGGTGCGTCCTCGGGTCCGACTGTCTGGCTTTCGTTGCCGATAAGGCAGATCCCGGACTGTGCGAAAGCCCGTGCGGCGTCGGCGGTGACCACAGCATTTCCGGCGATGAGTATGCGTTTTGCCGCACCTGCCTCTCTCGCAGATTCCATTATATCAACGACGTCCGCGGAGGTAAGTTCGCCCTCCCGTCTTGTGACGTAGCAGTCGCCTACATACAGCGAAAGCTCGGTCTTGTCTATCGTCTTTCCGTCGTTTATGAAATGGAACGGCGCGTCAACGTGAGTTCCGTTATGTACGCACATCGAGATGTCGGTGAGATTATACTCGCTGCCCTCGCTGATGCTCATAGTTCTTGTCATCTTCGGACTCGGATCGCCGGGGAATACCTTGCAGGAAAAGACTTCCTGCGAAATATCTATTATCATCATTTGTCTCCGTTTCTTTATATTAACAAAAGTATAGCATACAACAGGTTTTTTGTCAAATAACGTAAAATAAATTCCGGAAAGGTATTGACAAGTGTATATGTATACGCTATACTGTGTATAACGTATATATACAATGTTTCCGGAGGCATTATGGATATTATTCTGAAAAACTCTTCTGACGAGCCTATCTATCAGCAGATAGTCTCGCAGGTAAAGGCGCAGATAATGAACGGAACGCTTGCTGCAGGGGACGCCCTGCCGTCGATGCGTACTCTCGCCGCTCAGCTGCGCATCAGCGTCATAACCACAAAACGTGCTTATGAAGACCTCGAACGTGACGGCTACATCGAAAACTACGCCGGAAAGGGCTGTTTTGTCAAGCGTCAGAACACCGACTTTCTCCGCGAGGAAACAGTGCGCCAGACCGAGGAGCTTCTTGCGAAAGCCTGTGAAAAAGCACGGCTGTGCGATCTTACGCTGGAGGAAATGAAGGAAATGCTGGAACTGATATACACGGAGGGTGAGAACAATGATTGATTACGAAAATGCGATAGAGATTAGCGGACTTACCAAGAAATACGACGGATTTACACTCGACAACGTGAGCTTTAGCGTTCCGAAAGGCTCTATAATGGGGTTCATCGGTCAGAACGGAGCCGGTAAGACCACCACAATACGCTCTCTGCTGAATGTTATCAAGTGTGACAGCGGAGAGATAAAGCTGCTGGGACTTGACCACATCAAGGACGAATATGCGGTAAAGGAACGAATGGCTGTGGTATTCGACGAGCTTCCGTTCCACGACAGCTTCACGGGCAATGCGCTGTCGAAGATGTTTTCCGGGCTGTACGGAAGCTGGGACGCGAAGAGGTTCTTTGAGCTGTGCGACAGGTTCGGACTTCCGGTAAAGAAGAAGCTCTCGAAGTTCTCAAAGGGTATGAAAATGAAGATGCAGATAGCCACCGCTCTTTCGCATAACGCGGAACTGCTGATAATGGACGAAGCTACCACAGGTCTTGACCCCGTAGTCAGAAACGAGATACTTGATATGTTCCGCGAATACCTTATGGAAGGCGACAAGTCGATATTTATGTCCTCCCACATCACCAGTGACCTTGAGAAGATCGCGGACTGCGTTACATTCATAGACCGCGGAAAGATACTGCTCACCGGCTGCAAGGACGATATCCTCGATACCCACGCGGTCATCAAATGCACGAAGGACGAGTACAGGGAGATCGCTCCCGGCGACTTTATCAGCGCCCGTATCAACGATTTCGGAGCCGAGGTAATGGTGGCGGACAGGAAAGCTGCCGCGGAAAAGTATTCCGGTGCGGCTATCGAAAAGACAACGCTTGAGGAGATAATGCTGTTCTATGTGAACCGCGAAAAGAAGGAGTGGTCCTGATGAAAAAAGGCAGATTCGCCGGACTGGTTTACCGCGAGCTTTATTTGTGCAGGAAAGATCTCATCACAAGCCTTGTAATGTTTGCGGGATTTGCGGTTCTCGGATTTATGCTCCTGCTCAGCTTCTATTACGGCAATGTCGGCAAGATCCTGGCATCGATCCTGGCGGACGGCAGGGGCGATGCGCTTCCCGATGCGCAGGAAGTTTATGAAAGAATGCGGTCGGGCTTGTTTTTCGCTATGAAGCTGTCGCCGGAGCTCATGATAATGGGAATTGCATTTTCCGCAACAAATATCACAGCAAAGGATACCAAGGTCTCGTGGTTACGTTATGAGCACTGCACTCCCGTCACTCCGCTGCGTTATTCGGCTGTCAGAACGACTGTCAATGTTATTCTGACCGCCGCTTCGGCTGCGATAGGCATACTGTATATGTTTCTGATCGGGCTTATTTCCGGGGAAGGTCTGGTTTACAGAGAATTATCTCTTCTGATGCTGATGGTGGTTATGTTTACAGCGCTCGGTACGATCAGTCAGATATTCATACTGCTGATCGGTGACCAGGACAAGGGAATGCTGGCTTCTATGGGCGTAATAATGCTTGCTGCATGGGGATTGGCGTACAGCTTAAGAGATGCCGATCCGGATCCGGACGGATTTGAAACATTTATGAATGCCGCGGAGACGCTGCTGCCGTATTCGCCGTTTATACTTGCGGGATTGTTTGCACTGCTGTTCTCGGCGCTGTACTTTATTTACAAAAGGAGGGAGAAGTAATGTCCGGCCTTATCTACAAGAATTTCCGCGTGAACCGGAGCGAGTTCATTTTCTCTCTCGTAACGGCGGGGCTGTGCTGCATTACAGCGATACTTCTTTCAGTGTTCATTGGCGGTGCTGATGCGATAAAAAATGAGTCCGATCCGTCAAGTGTGGTACTGGTGTACGCTCTTTTGTACTATCTTGCTTTCATGCTCCCGGCTATGGCTGCGAGCAAGCTGTTTGAGGGTGATGAGAACAAGACCTGCTGCGCGTTTGCAATGTCCTGTCCGCAGGGCGGAAAGGGGCATATCGAGGCAAAGTACTACTACCTGCTGATACTGAATCTGACGATACTTTTCATGTCTTTTATTTCCGATACGATCACTATGGGCATCTTCGGCGGAAAGGTGTCGGTGTCATTGGCTCTCGGACTGATATTCTGCTGGAGGATACTGCTCTCTGCAATAGAAGTACCCTTCGTTATCCGTTTCGGCTCACAGCGCGGAGTTGCAATAAAGGGTGCTGTGATAGGTTTTATCTTCATCTTTATTACAATATATTTTCTGTTCGGGGATATCTCGTGGCTTATCGGCACGGAAGATCCGATAGAGGCATTAATGGAGTGGCTTCAGAGCGGCGATATCATATTCTGGGCGGGATTGTTCCCGTTCTTTGCGTTCGTGGCGTTCTATGTGTCCTGCAAGATTTCTGTGAAGCTGTTCAGAAAGGGGGCGGAGAACTATGAGCAGTGACAAGAAGCTGACGGTAAAGAGGCTGGTGATCTTCCTCGTTATCGCATTCCTGCCGTTCTTTATAATAATCCCCGTGATGTGGGCGGTTTACGGCGAGCCGATATACACTATCGAACGTGAAGATGCGGCAGTTGCGACGTATCTTCTCGGCGTGTTCGGTATGATGATACCGTCTGCGGCAAATCTCATCACACGTCTTGTCACAAAAGAGGGCTTCCGGAACTCGTATCTCGGCGCGCATTTCAAGGGAAAGACAGGTTACTGGGCGGCATCGGTGATCGTTCCGCTGGGGTATTCGGTTCTGGGCGCACTGGCAATGTGGGCGCTGTATATGGGCGGAATGAGCTTTTCCGATACATTCGATCCATTAGGAATGCAGAATACGGGTCTTTTTCTCCTTCAGCTTGCGTTCTCGGTGATCGTATTCTTCCCCGCGTTCGGTGAGGAATGGGGCTGGAGAGGGTATATGATGCCGAAGCTTATGGAGCTAATGCCGAAGCCGGCAGCGGTGATCGCCGGCGGTGTGATCTGGGGACTGTGGCATGCTCCGCTTACTGTTGCGGGACACAATTTCGGCGTGGATTATCCGGGCTATCCGTTTGTGGGAATAGGACGGATGTGCCTTATGTGTACGGCGCTCAACGCATTCCTGACGCTTATAACCGAGAAAACGAAGTCGATATATCCCGCGGCGTTCTGCCACTCTGTAAACAACAATCTCGGTTTGGAAATCATTTTCTCCATATTCGGCACCGAAAAGGCGCAGGAGAAGATGACGGAGATGTCGGACGTCGGCACTATGCTGCCGTATCTTGCAGTATTAGGCTTGGTGGGCATAGCGAGTTTTGTGCTCCTCGTTATGGATAAGGATAAGAAAGAAGCAGTCCGGCAGAAAGAAGCGGCATAAGCCGGTCAAGATGCTAATTTCGGACTGTGGCTGACGGCTCCGGGGCGGGAAACCTGCTCCGGAGCCGTTTTTATGCAAAACTTACCTATACAGTATGAAAAAAACAGTTATTTTTTACTTATTTAATGGTATTTTTGATTGACTTATTCGCGATAAAGTGATATAATTACTATTGTTATACGGTTTTTCCGTTTTTTTCGGAAAAACACTGCCACTTACGGAATATCTTCGTATAAAGATACAGAAAGGAAAAAACAGCGGTCAAAATTGTAAAATTCAAAAAATTTGGAAATTTTGCTGCCATCTTATGAATTCTGTCGTATAAAGATACAGAAAGCAAAAACAAGATATTCCGCAGCGCGGATAAGAAAGGAAGATCATTATGACAAGTATGAAGAGGAGAGTTACCAGCGTACTCGTAGCCGCAGCTACGGTAATGTGCTTAGGGACTGCCGCAGTACAGGGAGGAAACGCTGTTATCGGCGATCTCGGTATAAAGGCAAGCGCTGCAGCCGGAGTAGGCTACATCAACTCCACAGGCGACTATAAGACAGTATCGGCTTACAGCACGATCACATCCAGCTCCACAAAGCTCACAGGCGGCTGGTACGTTGTTGACAGAAATGTAAAGATAAGCTCAAGAATCAATGTTACCGGAGACGTCAATATTATCCTTACGGACGGCTGCACGATGACAGCTGAAAAAGGAATCAACGTTTCTTTCGGATGCAAGTTCAATGTATATACCCAGGACGGCGGAAGCGGCAGACTCTATGCAGGTACAACAAACGGTACCAACTCCACAGCTGATTCCAACAGATGCGGTCTCGGCGGCGACGGAGCTACCATAAACATCATAGGCGGTCAGGTCTATGCGGTAGGCGGCAGAAGCTCTGTCGGCATCATGGGCGATACGATCCGTCTCTACTGGACAAATCCCGAGGACACTGTTTACGCTTCTTCTTACAGCAAGGCTCCCAGACTTTGCAGCGTTTTCGTAGATAAGAAGAACAGCAAGGCTTACAACACCGGCAACGGTTCCGTATCCGCATTAAAGGGCGCTACCCTTTCCGCAGCTACGGCTATCGACTCCGATACAAATTACCTTGCAGACGGTACATACGTTGCGTTCGGAAATCTCACAACACGCGACCGTATCGAAGTTGCAGATCAGGTAAATCTTTACCTCGCAAGCAATGCGGTACTCAAGGCTCAGGACGGTATCACAGTATCCAGCGGCAATTCGCTCAACATCTACGGTACCGGTAAGCTTTACGCAGGTACTTCCAACGGCTCTAACGTTACAGCTTCCAACAACAACTCCGGTATCGGTTCCGAAAACGGAGGCCGTGCAGGTGATATCATCATCAACGGCGGTACGATCTATGCAGCCGGCGGAAGAAACGGCGCAGGTATCGGCGGAAGCAGCAGCTACGTTGAGGTAAACGGCGGTAATGTTTATGCTGCAGGCGGTTCCAACGCTGCAGGTATCGGCGGTAACAGCGCTAACGTAAGACTCGGCTGGACCAACAGCTCCGACAGCATCTATGCTACATCTTACAACGGTTCCGTATCCTTCGCAAAGACACTTTATCTCGAGAACAGCGGTGAGACAGCAAGAACCGGCAATATCGGCGGTCAGACTCTCGTAACAACAGCCAAGATCAGCAACTGCACGATCTCCTTCGAGTCCAACGGCGGTACACGCTCAAGTTCAATTACAGTAGCTTATAACAGCTATGTAAACAGCCTTCCTACTCCCACAAGAGACGGTTACACATTCGACGGCTGGTACTACGATCAGTACTTCAACAGAATGTTCAACTTCAACAACCGCATCACACAGAACATGACGCTCTATGCTAAGTGGACAAGAAGCGATTACTGCAGAGTTACCTTCAATGCCAACGGCGGCAGAATGACAGGCGGTTACACCTCTGACTGGGTTGACATCAGATACAACGATACAGCATATATACCCAGTGAGCCTACAAGAAGCGGATACACATTCGTAGGCTGGTACACAGAAAAGGGCTGCTACAACCTCTATGATTTCAGCACAAGAGTAAGGAAGAATATCACTCTTTACGCAGGCTGGATCGAGAACAAGAGCTATGTTACTATCAAGTTCAACACAATGGGCGGTTCTTCTCTCCCGAATATGACCGTAGATTACGGCAACCCGCTCAATATACGCGGACTCGGTACTCCTACAAAGAACGGTTACATCTTCGACGCATGGTACTATGATCGTGCATGCACATTAATAGTTGACTGCTACAACGATACATTCTACTCTGACACCACCCTCTACGCAGGCTGGATCGCTTCGACTCCCTCTTACTGCACAGTAACATACGATTCAATGGGCGGATCTTATGTATCTTCCAGAAGAGTTGACTACGGCGACAGCGTAGGCGCTTCCGAAGCTCCTTACAAAGACGGCTATGACTTCACAGGCTGGTACACAGACAGAGCTTGCAGAAATCTGTTCAACATCTCTGCTCCGATCTACGAGGATATCACTCTCTACGCAGGCTGGAGCAAGACAGTATCCGCTGTAACGATCACTTTCAATACCAAGGGCGGCAGCAGCGTATCTCCCATGACAGTTGAAGCAGGCACATACATCTCCTCTTATGAGCTCACACCTAGCAGCCGTTACGGCTACGAATTCACAGGCTGGTACACAGACTCCGGCTGCAACAGCCCCTTCACCGGCGACACAGTTTACTCCAACATGACACTGTACGCAGGCTGGGAGCAGGCAGCACCTACAACCTATTCGGTAACCATCTTCGTTGACGGCAAATACGTTGAAACACAGAATGTTACAGAAGGCGGATACATCACAATGCACTCCGCGTACTACACTTACGATTGGTCGCCTTTCGATCCTTCTACCACTCCGATCTACTCCGACACATCTCTGTATGCATTCTCTCAGGTGAACAGCAGCTTTGACAACGACGCTGATCAGGGCGGATATGCAGGCTGGAATTACGCAGGTTCCACATTCAGCAACGCAGGTCTGATAGCTGCGATCGCAGGCGGTGCAGTAGTAATAGGCGGCGGAGTTGCTGCAGGCGTAGTAGTAAGCAAGAAGAAAAAGAACGCCAAGAAAGATGACGAAAACAGCGAAAACAACGAGAACAAGTAATCGGGATCGCTGAATTGAGATCATCGGTTAAGTAAAAACGATCTCCCCCTTGCCGGAAGGTGAGGGGGAGATTTTTGTTCACAAGCCGCTATTGACCAATATGGTCAGGGATTTATGATGTCTGATTTGTTATAATTAATGTGTCCTCAACAACTGCCTTTTGGCAGTTGTTGTTCCGAAATCCGCAAAACGGACTTCGGAAAGCCATAAAAATACGCTTTCTCGAAGATTTCTTTAATGCGTGCGTCCATGCACGCATTTGGAAATCTTCTGTATGACGTCGTGTCATAAGCGTCTTTTTAAGGCGGACACATTCCTTGATGAGCAGACATTAATTATCATAGATCAAGTTCGGCTGAAAAGTTCTATACAGTGAGGCGGAAATGAAGCTGTTTGATGAAATACCATATATGGAAAGCGACAGGATCATACTCAGAAGGATCGAAGATAAGGATTCGGACGAGCTCAGGGATATGACATTGAATACAAACGTCTATCGCTTTCTTCCCACATTCCTTTTTGAGAAGCAATGTGACGATGTACATAAAACGATTGCGGATCTTTACGGAGAACTGTTTGCGTCAAAAGACTCACTTATCCTCGGTATATTTTTGAGAAGCACCGGGAGATTCTGCGGGATCGCCGAGTTTTACGGATATAAGGAATCACTTCAGAAAACCTGCATCGGATATCGCCTGGACGAGCCGTGGTGGGGGAAGGGGATAGCATCGGAGACTGTGGGTCTTATGATAGATTACCTTTATTCCGCGACAGATACCGAGATAATAACCGCGAGTACGATGATAGAAAACAAGGCATCTGCGCGTGTTCTTGAAAAGAACGGATTTATAATGACAGCGGCGGCGGTTCCGGAAGACTGGGGATACAGCGAGCCTACGATCGCTGACAAATGGTTCAGATAGTATGAGCTTATAAATCGTCGGTTGACTTTTCGGAAGAAAAATGGTAAAATATAATTAATAAGTTAGGGGGGCAGTATCGGAAAAGGATAATACAGATGAACATAAATGACGTACTTAAAGAATACAGAACAGTTGAAGAAAAGAACATAATCATTACCGATCCGAACGGAAACCTGCTGTATAAAAGTGAAAAATGGATATACGGACAGATATTGTTCTTAATAAGATAAGAAGCCTTACCGGTCTTTATAACAAGGGCAAGTATATGGCGCTTAAGAACGCTGACTTCGGAAAGCCGGAATCTATCGCCATATTCAACTTTGATGTCAATAATCTGAAACACATAAATGACAATTACGTGCACGAATACGGCGACGCACTGATAATCAAGGCTGCAAAGAGCATTGATGCTGTTACGTCCGAAAACGTTTACGGATTCAGAATGGGCGGCGATGAATATGTCATGGTGGCTGTAAATGTCTCTCCGGAGGAAGTCGGGAAGATACAGAGCGACTGGAAGGCTGCACTCGACAGGCTCAACGAGGAGGACAAGGAGATGTTCTGCTCGATGGCATGCGGAGTAGTTTACGGCAGCGGAGATTATGACTATGACGAGCTTTACGCGAATGCCGATAAGCTGATGTATGAGTACAAGAAGGCGCTTAAAGCCAATAACATAACAAGCCATATAGTTTCATAAGCTCCGGCAATGCAAGTAAATACAGTACTGAAGCTGAGTATCGGGAGGACCATTGCTCAGCTTTTGATCTTTAAAGAGACATGATTGGATATATACAGAAGAACAAAATGAAAAGGAGCTGTCAGAATGCGTAATTTAAGCAACGGGACATTTACCGGCGAACGTGCGCTTTTTCAGGGCAAAGACCTTATAATAAGCGATTCTGTCTTTGAGGACGGAGAATCGCCCCTTAAACACAGCAGCAATATCGAGCTTTACGACTCAATGTTCCGCTGGAAATACCCCCTCTGGTACAGCAGAGATATCAAGGTGACCGGCTGTACTTTTTTTGAAATGGCACGCGCCGGAATATGGTACACAGACAACATTGATGTGCGCGATACGATCATAGAGGCACCGAAGGAATTCAGACGGTGCAGCGGAATACTGCTTGAGGACATAACGTTCACAAATGCGGCGGAAACGCTGTGGGACTGCAGAAATGTGCAGATGAAAAATGTTACTGCGAAAGGCGACTATCTCGCCATGAACAGCTCGGATTTGACGATAGAGAATTTACAGCTTGTCGGGAACTATCCCTTTGACGGCGCGAGAAATATCACTGTACGCAATTCAAGGCTCATCAGCAAGGACGCATTCTGGAACGCAGAAAACGTAACTGTTGAGAACAGCTTTATTTCCGGCGAATATCTTGCTTGGAACGCAAGGAATGTCACGCTGAAAAACTGCACTGTCGAGAGCCTGCAAGGGCTCTGCTACGTTGAAAACCTTGTTATCCGCGGCTGCAAGTTCATCAACACGACACTTGCGTTTGAATACTCGACAGTCGATGCGCAGATAAACGGCAGTATTGACAGCATCAAGAATCCTCTGAGCGGAACTGTCTGTGCTGACAGCATAGGCGAGATCATTCTCGAAGAGGATAAAGTCGATGCTTCGCAGACAAAGATCTGCTGCAGAGAGGTGTGCTGAATGAAATACGATTTTGATGAAGTCATAGACAGGAGAGGTACGAACTCGCTGAAATGGGATGTGGGGGCGGACGAGATCCCTATGTGGGTGGCGGATATGGACTTCCGCACTGCCCCCTGTATCATAAACGCAATAAAGGAGCGCGCCGATCACGGAGTTTTCGGCTATTCGATAATCCCCGACGAATGGTACAGCGCTTACATAGATTGGTGGAAAATCCGTCACGGTGTCTCGTTCAGTAAAGAAGAGCTGATATTCAGCACCGGTGTCGTACCTACGATATCGAGTTGTGTCAGAAAGCTGACAACTGCCGGTGAAAATGTGCTTCTGATGCCGCCGGTTTACAATATCTTTTACAACAGCATAAAGAACAACGGCAGGAATGTTATGGAATGTCCGCTTGAATACGCTGACGGAAGCTATTCAATAAACTGGGAGCGGCTCAAAAGCTGTCTTGCTGACCCGCAGACATCTCTTATGCTCCTTTGCAATCCCCACAATCCCATAGGAAAGATATGGGATAAGGAAACTCTTGCGCGTATCGGAGAGCTTGCTTATGACAACGGTGTTGTGGTGCTTTCGGACGAGATACACTGCGACATCACCGATCCGGGACGGAACTATGTTCCGTTCATATCGGTGTCGGATAAGTGCGCCGAAAACTCCGTGATCTGCATTTCACCCACAAAGACCTTCAATCTTGCGGGGCTGCAGACATCTGCTGTTGCCGTGCGCAATACGAGACTGCGGCATAAGGTATGGCGGGCGCTCAATACAGATGAAGCAGCCGAGCCGAATGCTTTTGCTGTACAAGCGGCAGCCGCGGCGTTCAGACAGGGCGGTGAGTGGCTGGACGAGCTGCGGGAGTATCTGTACAGGAACAAGAAAACGGTTTCCGCATTTCTGAAAACCGAACTTCCGGAGATACGGCTCATTCCGTCGGAAGCCACATATCTGCTGTGGCTGGATTGCTCGGCTCTCGGAATGAAGTCAGCCGAACTGCAGGAACGGCTTCGGAAAGATGTCGGGCTTTATCTTTCCAGCGGTGAAATATACGGCAACGGCGAATATTTCATGCGAATGAACATAGCCTGCCCGAGAGCGGTCCTGAACGAAGGTCTCGGACGGTTCAAAAGGGCGGTACTTCAATTAAAGTCAAATAAATAGTTGACATTCTTTCAAAAAATGATATAATATAATAGTGCAGGGGTTTTTGACATACTTCAACTCAGATCTGATCGATTTGACAACAATACATAAGGAGTAGAATAACATGAGCGAATTGTCCATTACAAAAAAGCGTGAAAACGAGAAACTGACCATTTTTGCTGAGGGCAGGGTAGATACTTCGACTTCGGATCTGCTGGCAAAAGAAGCAAAGGCTGATCTCGACGATATTACAGAGCTTGAGATAAACGTTGAGAATCTTAAATATATCTCTTCTTCGGGACTCCGTGTGCTTATGAGCCTTAACAAGATAATGACAGGAAAAGGCGGAAAGCTGACTGTTGTAAAGCCCACAAAAATGGTGGCGGAAGTATTTGATGTGACCGGTTTTTCCAATGTCCTTAACATTGTGAAGTAAGAGGTACCTGTTATGAAAACTGATGTTTACAGATTTGAAAGAGCGGTAAGCGATCTTGACGGCATAACCGAGATAGCGGAAAAGGCCGCTTCATACAGCAGACTTGACGAAGACCAGGAGTTAAAACTCATGCTTCTGTGTGAGGAGCTTATCGAGATGCTGCCGAATCTGCTTATATACGGAAAAGGCGAGTTCTGGATAGAGACAAAGGACAAGGACTTTGAGATACACTCTGTGGTAGAAGCTGACGATCTGCTCACCGGCAACGACAGAAAGGATATCCTTAAGATATCCAAGACCGGCAAGAATGCCGCGGCAGTGGGTGTAATGAGCAAGATCAAGGCTGTTGCAGAAACGCTGCTGGCGAATTATGCGCTTTCAAACGGCGTGAGCGGGGAAGTGGAGTATGAGACCGATCCGCTGGAATTCTATGATTACGGCATTACAGACCCGTTTGCGCAGCAGGATATGTGGTCTCTGACTACATACAAAAAGAAGGTCAAAGCCAACACCGAGGGCTGGGACGAGCTTGAACGCTCGATCATCGCAAATCTTGCCGATGATGTTACAGTCGGTATCCTCGGCGGAAAGGTAATGATCACAGTAAAGAAAAAGTTCTGATACTATATTTCTGTCGAAATATAGAAAAATTCACAATGCACAATTCACAATGCACAATTACGGAGCGCGCTTTGCGCGCATATCTGAATCGTGACGAAATTACTTGATTTTGTTTACGGTTAGATGCTGATTTGGTATGAAAATGAAATGAGACTGCTGAAATATTTAAATTTCAGCAGTCTTTTTTCTGTTCTGAAAGACTTCTCCCTTAACTGCGGAGCGATCAAAGTTTTTAGGGAAGGGGGTTCGTCGAAGGTTTCTCTTATCGCCGCATCCTTGCGGCGTTTTGGAAACCTTCTGTACGACTTCCTGTCGTAGGGGAATGACCCTTTTTTCAAAAAGGGTCTGCCCCCGATCTCGAGCGCCGTGCGCGACCCGTCTCGAGCGACAGCGAGCCGTCTCGAGCGCTGTGCGCGGCTTTTTAATTGATATCGCTTTTACCGAGCACCTGAAGGATCTTCATATAAGTCGGGATATCGGGTGAGCGCTCGCCGCTTTCCCAGCGATAGACGGTACGCCTGTCAACGCTGAGTGCTTCTGCGAGATCGGACTGCGACATACCACGCTCCTCTCTCCACTTCTGCAGTTTCTTCCCTATAACGCCCTTGCCGGCGTATGCCTGTTCTATCATCTCGTCTGTTATGTTGGATACAGGGTGCCTGAGATGCGCAAGAGCGTCTTCGATCATATCCGGAGTAACCGGCTTTTCGAGAAACGCGCTTGCGTATGTCCGGAATGCCTGTGCCGCGTAATCGGCATAGCCGGTGATGTAGATGATATTGGTATTGGGGTGCTTGTCCAGCATTTTCTGCGCAAGGCTGATGCCGTTTGTGCCGGGCATCTTGATGTCTATGAATACGACATCGAACCGGTACTGCTCAAAAAGCGGGATTATCTCCTCCGGCTCGCTGGTCCCGATGCAAAGAGCGTCCGGAACCAGTTTTGATATCTCATCTTTCAGATCTTCGACTATCATCTGATGGTCGTCGGCAATAAGTATCTTCATTTTCCGCTATGCACCCGAAGGTGCCCTCCTTATCTTTCCGGTGCGTTCTGCGGGAGCGTTATGGTCACTTCCGCGCCGTTCTCATTGATATCCAGTACGAGCGAGCCGGAACATTGCAGCTCGATGCGTCTCCGGGTGTTTTCAAGACCTACTCCGTTATGGATAGGTTCGTATTCGTCCGGTTTGTTTCCGGAACTTCCGCTGTCTTTGACGATGACGGTAACATTGCCGTCCGCGAAAGCTGTCCGGAGGGTTACGGTGCCTCCCTTTCGTCCGAGCCCGTGATCTATCGCGTTTTCGACTATGGGCTCAAGGGACAGGGGCGGTATCATAAAATCGGTGGTCTCAAGCTCATACACCGTATCTATCTTCCGTGTGTAGTCGATCTGGACAAGCCGGATATAGTCCTTTACATTCTCAAGTTCCTGCTCGAACGGTATAAGATCTTCGGAACGCAGTGCCTTGATATGCGCTTTAAGGTATTTCGAGAAGCTGTCAACACATCGCAGGGCAGCGCTTGGATCGGTTTTTATAAGGTACCGGATTATATTCAGCGTGTTATAGATGAAGTGGGGCTGGAGCTGGTTACGCAGGATCATAAGATCGCTTTTCATCAGATCAAGCTCTTTCCGGGCAACTTCTTCCCGTATTTCCTGCTGATATATGGTTGAAAGATAGATGTAGTATTCGAGAATGCAGAGCGCGGTTACCGGGTTTACATATCCGGAGATGTTGTTGAATTCGAGGATTGCCACGCCGAGGGACTGAACGAAGATAAGAAACACTATCACGCTTCGTTTTACGTTATTTCGCCGGAAGAATGATATCGAGTGGATAAGCAGGAGCAGTACATAGATCAGCTGCGCCAGATAGATTGTATATTGCAGATCCGACCCTTTGTGCCAGTGGTTGTTCTCATCAATGTAGAAAGCTATCCTGCTGCCGGATAATGCAGTCGCAAAAACCATGGTGTTTATGACGGCTGGTATGGAGTAAAGAATTTTCAGCTTGTTCTGTGTGATGATGACGAACAGTTCAAGCATTATGATGACCGGGCGCAGGATATATTTCACGGCTTCGGAAACGGTATGCAGCAGTATAAGCTCATCTGTATTTCCCGCAAGTTCCGCATGCAATGAGACAGTTTCGCCGATCGTGATGACCACCATCAGTGAGATCATCAGAGTGAAAAGCTGAGAGGCTGGTATTTTTTCTTTCCTGTTTACAGCCATAAGCACAACGACTGCGGACAGTATTGTCAGAGTCATATAGTTCGAGACAAAATAATCCTTGATAAACTCCACATCTACCGCTCCCCGTTATAAACATAGGTATATTATAGCAGGAAAATCAAAAAAAGTCACTAATCCAAACAGAATTAGCAGCTTCTTTGTGAAATATGCATAACTATTTTGTGCGTATGTTGTGCAGTATTGCCAACCGACCGAATCTTGACAAAACTGCCGGCTTGCTGTATCATAATTGTATAAATCTATTCCGGGAGGCGTTTATGAGCAATCTTTTTGAAAAGACAGCGAGCCTTAATACACCGATAGAGTGCTTTGTTTTTGATTCGTCAGCCGAGGAATTCCCGGTAAAGCCTCACTGGCACTATTTTGCCGAGTTCATATATATGCAGTCCGGTACTGCGACCATGACCGCGGACGGAGCTGCATTCACCGCGGGAGCCGGGAGCCTTACGCTGTTCCCGCCGCTTTGTGTGCATTCGATCTCTGCCGGGGGAGAGGAGATGCCGGTTTACTCCGTGCTTAAATTCGATCTCGGAAAGTTTCCGAGCGTTTCTTCCTATTCGCCGTCGCCCTCAGTCATTTTCAGATACGCTTCCGAAAAGAAGATGCCTGTATATTTCGGCAGAACCGCGGCGGAAGAAATGGGGTGCGCCGATATATTCGGGGACTGCATAAGCGAAATGAAGGATTTTCGCTACGGATATGATGTAATGCTGCGTTCGCAGATATACCGTCTTATTTACAGGATCATACGCTGCTGGGAAAACTTCGGGCTGAATATCTGGGAATGCCCGGTGAACGCAGACGCGGACAGGTCTATCGACAATATCACCGAGTACATAGACCGTCACCTCAGCGAAAGCATAAAGGTGGCGGACATAGCTGCCGAGTGTCATCTGAGCTATTCGGCGTTCGCGTCGAAATTCCGTGAGAGGTACGGTATGAGCTGCAAGGAGTACATCGAGCGGATGCGCATATTCAAAGCCGAGGAGTACCTGCTCTTTACGGATCTTGACATAGACTACATCGGGCAGGAGACAGGCTTCTCGGATTGCAGCCACTTCATCAAGAGTTTCAGAAAATACCGCGGTGCTACTCCGAAGAAATTCCGGGATATGAAGCGGTCATAGCTGGAGCGAGCGGAGCTTGTAGAACTCGCCCTTCTTTTCCATAAGCTCGTCATAGCTGCCGTATTCGATAACGTCGCCATCACCGATAACCGCTATCTTGTCGGCATTTCGTATCGTTGATAATCTGTGTGCCACGATAAGCGTCGTGCGGTCCTGTACCAGACGGTCAACGCTGTCCTGTATCTTCTTTTCTGAGACGGAATCCAGCGCGGAAGTCGCTTCGTCGAGTATCAGTATCTTCGGGTTGCGGACGAAAGCGCGGGCAATAGATACGCGCTGTCTCTGACCGCCGGAAAGGTTTGCGCCGTGCTCCGTTACAGGGCTGTCGAGTCCCTCCGGAAGCGATGCTATCAGCTCTTCCAGATTTGCAGCCTTTATGACTTGGTTCAGGAACTCATCGCTTATATCCTCGGAGCCGTAGGTTATATTCTCGCGTATCGTGCCTGTAAAAAGGATCGGCATCTGGGGAACAACTGCGATATGCTTCCGGTAGGTGCGCAGGTCTATTGCGTTAAGATCGTTCCCGTCTATAAGCACCTGTCCCGACTGGGGTTTAAGAAAGCCTATAACGAGATTGAGCAGGGTGCTTTTTCCGACTCCGGAAGCTCCTACGAATGCAACGGTCTCTCCCTTGTTTATCCTGAGGGAGAGATTTTTTATTACAGGCTTGTCTGCGTCCTTAAACTTGAAGCAAAGATCCCGGAATTCGATATTTCCCTCGACTTTACCTATCGGGGGCAGTCCTTTCGGCTGTTCATCGTCTGCGCAGAGCAGGATATCGCTGACCGAGCTGACGGCTTCAAGTCCCTTCGAGATTATCGGGATAAGCGTGATTATACCGCTGACCTGGTTTACTATGGTTGAGAAGTAGGTCTGATACATGACCACATCTCCGGGCTTTATGGTGCCGTTGAATGCGAGCCAGCCGGTAAAGGCAAGGCAAAGCACCTGAAAGAGCTGGAAAGAAGCCCAGTTTATCGAGCCGAAGAATGACTGTATCACATCAAGTTTCAGCCCCTCGTCCGCCACAGTCCGGAGCTGTCTGTCCATTTTCTCCGTTTCGCTGTCCTCAAGGGCATGCGCGCGGGTAACGGGGATAAGCTCCACCATTTCCATGACCTTTACCGATGTCTCTTCCATTTCCTTGCGGAAAGTCTTGTTGCGCAGATTGATCTTTTTGCGGAATACCGTTCGGATAATGACCGCCACAGGGATAGTCGCAAGGAAGAACAGGAACACCACCCACGAGGAGCTGACAACGACTGTGAATGCGACGATTATATTCATGATGATGCTCAGCACGGAAATGAATACCTGTGATGAGAGGTTCTCGATCTGTTCCACGTCACGCATGATCTTTGACTGAAGGCGACCGGACTGCATCTCGTTGTGGAACGTTATGGACAGCTGCTGGAGCTTTCTTACCATTGAGCTGCGCAGTCTGCGCTCCACGTTCCGTATCACCTTTGAGTAGCAGTATGTGTGGAAGTAGTTCGAGAGCACGTTCTGCACGATAAGGACTGCCATTATCACGGTGTTGATGATGATAGTCTGCATGGCGTTTTCGTCAAATCCGGTAGCTGCGTTTATGATATTCGCGGTAGCTATCGGGAGCACCCACACGGGTGTATGCTTGACCGCGAAAAGCATGACGGAGATAAACAGGCGGAAATACTGCCCCTTATACAGTCCGAGCAGGATCTTGAGTCTGTGGTGTCTGTTCTGCTCGAAGCTTTTCAGCAGTAAATCTTCATCTATATTTTCATCGGTTGTAAGTTTCTTTTCAAGTATATGTGTGTTGTTTTCTTTCATAGCTTGTTCTCCCTCTGATATGACACGATACATTATATCACCAACACAGCAAAAGCAATAGGATAAATAATTGAAAAAATTGTAAAAATCTCTTTAATTTGCATTTTTTCGTTGCAAACGCAAGGTCTGTGTGTTACAATCAGAACAGATAATTCATCGGTCATAAGGAGGACAGTATGAAAATACTATTTATCGGCGGAACCGGCACAATAAGCATGGCAATAACCCGTAAGCTCGCAGAGCGCGGAGACGAGCTTTATCTGCTCAACCGCGGGAACAGGAACTATGACCTGCCCGGAAACGTGCATATCATCAGCTGTGATATAAACGACGAGAAAGTTGCGGCAGAGAAGCTTTCTGGAATGGAGTTTGACTGCGTCGGCGAGTTCATCGGATTTGTTCCGGCACAGCTTGAAAGGGATTTCCGGCTTTTTGCGGGAAAGACGAAGCAGTTCATCTATATAAGCTCCGCGTCCGCATACCGCAAGCCTATGCAGGGTTATGTGATAACCGAGGAAACTCCGCTCGAAAACCCCTACTGGGAGTATTCGAGGAACAAGAAAGCCTGCGAGGAATACCTTTTTGAGCGGTACAGGAATGACGGATTCCCGGTGACGATAGTGCGTCCGAGCCACACTTACGATGAGCGGAGCGTACCCCTCGGCGTTCACGGCAGGAACGGAAGCTGGCAGGTAGTAAAGCGCATAAAGGAAGGCAGACCCGTGATAATCCACGGTGACGGCACATCGCTCTGGACTATAACCCACAACTCCGACTTTGCGAAAGCGTATATAGGGCTCATCGGCGATCCGGCAGCGATAGGCGAGGCATTCCATATAACAACTGACGAGAGCGTGAGCTGGAACGAGATCTACGGCTATATCGCGGACGCGCTGGGCGCTGAACTCAAGCCGTACTATGTATCGTCCGAGACACTTGCGGCTCTCGGAAAGCAATACGACTTCACCGGAAGCCTTATCGGCGACAAAGCCTGCTCGGTGGTATTCGACAATTCAAAGGTGAAGAAGCTCGTCCCCTCGTTCAAGGCTGAGGTTACTGCGAGAGAGGGCATACGCAGAACAGTTGAGTATGTGATATCCCACCCGGAGTGTCAGCAGGACGACGCCGAGTTTGACAAGTGGTGCGATGACGTTATCGCGGCATCGGAGAAGATGAAGGAGGCTTTCAATGGTTGACGTTAAAGGAAAATGGGCGCTTATCACCGGCGCGGCAAGAGGTATCGGATACGGCGCGGCTAAGTTCATGGCGGAAAGAGGCTGCAATCTCATACTGCACGGAAGAACGGCGGAACACTGCACAAAAGTGCTCGATGAAGTCAAGGCTCTCGGAGTGGAAGCTTACGCGGTAGGAGCGGAATTTTCCGATCTTACGCAGGTCGAGAAGATGCTGGCGGAGATAGATGCGCTCGAAAAGCCGGTGGATATCGTGCTTAACAATGCCGGCATACAGGTGGCTTACCGCACGGAATATCTGAAAACTCCGGCGGAGGATTACGAAAAGAGCTTCCTCATAAACACCATAGCTCCGATGATGATAGTTTATCATTTCCTGCCGGAGATGCAGAAGCGCGGTTTCGGTCGTATCGTAAATACGACCAGCGGTATCCGGCTTGAACCGGAGCAGGCGGGCTATTCCGCAAGCAAGGCGGCACTTGACAAGGTAACAATGGATCTTGCGTCAAAGTATGACGGCACGGACGTTATGATAAACATTACCGATCCCGGCTGGTGCAGGACGGATCTCGGCGGTCAGCACGCGCCCAATGCTCCCGAAAGCTCCCTGCCCGGTGTAGTAGTCGGCGCATTCGTTGATGACAGAAAGTCCGGGCGGAACTTCTCTGCCGGAAATTTCTACGGTATGACGCTTGAACAGGCTGTTGAGCACGCCGAAAGGAATATCCCGAAGTACACAGGCTCCATAGGCTGATGATCGCCCCTGACGTATGTTCCGCATGCTGAAAGCACTTGACATTATTTGGTGACCGTGGTATAATATGAAAACGGTTCGGAGGGCAGAACATACAAAGAAATGTAATGCCGGATAAGGCCGCAGGCTGAAATGCCTGCTGTTTTATCCGGCTTTTTTGCGTGGGTCAGAGGTATATGAACAGCAATGATTTTACGAGCGGCGCAATACTGCCGAAGCTTCTTAAATTCATGCTTCCGGTGCTGTTTGCGATGTTTTTGCAGGCTATGTACGGCGCAGTCGATCTGCTGGTCGTGGGGCAGTTCGGGACGAATGCCGATGTTTCCGCGGTTTCAACAGGATCGCAGATAGTGCTGACGCTTACCAACCTTATAGTCAGCTTTTCTATGGGCGTTACGGTGGCAGTCGGTCAGAAGATCGGGCAGAAGCGCCCGGACGATGCGGCGATGATAATAGGAACTGGACTTGTTATTTTTGCGGTGACCGGTATCGCATTCACCGTCATAAGCGTTCCCGGCGCAGGTCTGCTCGCTTCGGTGATGCAGGCCCCGGCAGAAGCCTTTGATGTCACGGTGGATTACATAAGAATATGCGGAGCGGGATTTCTTATCATCACCGCATACAATCTCCTCGGCAGTATTTTCAGAGGTCTTGGTGATTCAAGAACGCCGCTGATAGCAGTCGGCATAGCCTGTGTTTTCAATATAATAGGCGATCTTGTATTTGTCGCTGTGCTCGGAATGGGAGCATCGGGCGCGGCGCTTGCGACAGTTTTAGCCCAGCTTATAAGCGTAGTCATTTCATTTCTCATTATCCGCCGGACAAAGCTTCCGTTTGAGTTCCGGCGCTCTCATATAAGGATCAATAAGTCCGGTGCGGCTGTGATATTCGGTATCGGTACGCCTATTGCGCTTCAGGATTTTCTTGTGGGGATATCGTTTCTTGTAATGCTTGCGATAGTCAACAGCATAGGTGTCACAGCCTCTGCGGGAGTAGGCGTCGCGGAAAAAGTGTGTGCGTTCATAATGCTTGTGCCTGCCGCGTTCATGCAGTCTATGTCGGCATTTGTTGCCCAGAACTACGGAGCGGGTATGCCGGAGCGCGCAAAACAGGCGCTTAAAACGGGCATAGCGGTCTCGTTCGTTTTCGGAGTGGTAATGTTCCTGCTGACATTCTTCCGCGGAGATCTGCTTGCGGGCATATTCTCCGGCGACAGTGAAGCCGTACGCAATGCCTGGGAGTATCTGAAAGCCTATGCGATAGACTGCCTGCTGACCTGCTTTCTTTTCTGCTTTATCGGCTATTACAACGGGATACAGAAAACGACATTTGTAATGATACAGGGTATATGCGGAGCATTTCTTGTGCGGATACCCGTTGCATTCCTCATGCAGAATATCGGAAACGGATCGCTGTTTCTGATAGGTCTTGCGACGCCGTGCTCGACGATAATTCAGATCATACTTTGTTTTGCCGTTTATGCAAGGTTCAGCAGGCAGGACAGATCACGGAAATGAAAGCATTCCGATTGATAAATATGCACAAATTTGTGAATAAAATAATCAATAAGTTTTCAGCTTTTCATCTCAATTTGATATATCTTTATTACACTTTTTGTGTTATAATAGAACGATAAGAAGATCTGTTTTCACGCGGCTCAATAGCTGCATTGAAATATACACAGACAAGAAAGGAACAATAACTATGAAAAAGAAAATAACACTTGCACTTGCACTTTGTGCAGCATTATGCAGCTTTGCAGGCTGCAACGGCGGTGCTCCCGCTGCAACCACAGGCAATTCTGCGGCAGAAGTGTCTGCTCCTGCATCTGAAACTGCTGAAACTCCTGCTGCAACTGAAGCAAGTGAAACCGAGGCTGCTTCGGCTGAACAGACTCCCGCTCCCGCTGAAAATACCGATCCCGATGTGATCTATGAAGCAGACGGCGTAAAGATCAAGTCCACAGGTTTCAGAAATTGCGTCGAATATGACGACGGTCCCATGCTCGGTCTTGAGATCACGAACAATACCGGCAAGGCGCTTACAATATATTCGCGCGGAACAAGCCTCAACGGCTGGATGGTAAATGCCGATCTGATCACTATAAAAGAAGACGGATACCTCAATGTCGGCGGAAATTTTGAAGTTCCTGCGGAAAATGATACCAACACATACGGTGTCTACATCGGCAACTACATACTCGATGACCTCGGTATGAGCGAGATCGTAGATTTCAATCTTTCACTTGAAATAATTGTCGGCGAGGACTGGGAGAATGCGGTTACAACCGATATGGCAACGATCACCAATCCCGATGCAACAGGCGAGATACCTTCGTTCGACGAATCCGGCGATGTCGCTTATGACAAGGACGGAATAAAGATCGTTCTCCGCGGCGCAAACTACGATACAAGTTACTGGGGTCCCACAGTATATCTTTATGCACATAACGGAACAGACAAAAATATAACGATACGCATACCTAAGAGCAGCCTCAACGGTGAGGAGCATACCGCTTTCGGTGATATGGACATAGCGCCCGGCATGCGCATGAAGGAAGAGGTTATGTTTGAAAATGCCGCATCGGTCGCACCTCTCGGAAAGGTAACAATGACGTTCGATATCTACGAGAATTATGCTTCGGAAGATGCAAAGCTTATAGATACCTCCGGCGAGTTCACTGCTGAATATGAGCCTGTCGAGATCAAGACCGAAGCTCAGATAGCGGAAGAAGCCGAAGCCGCAAGAGGCTGGTGGAAGCGCGAGGGTACTTTCAAGGATGCCGACAACAACACACTTACCCTTACATTCATGAGCACAGCCGAGAACTGGAGCACAAACAACTGGTATGCGAACGGAAGCTTCGGCGAAAACTATTACTGGGGCGGCAATGTTCAGATCGGTGATGACGGTCTCAGCGGTACTGCGGATACTTCTCTGCTGAACGATGACGGAACCTTCACCGAGGGCAACCCGATAGATGTAAAGATCTCCGAGGACGGAGCAGACGGCGTTAAGCTTACTCTCGGCACAGGTGAGGAGTATCACTTCACCCCTGCGGCTGAAGAATAATTGCAAAGGCGCTGTAACAGATGAAAAGAACTTTGAAAAGTACGGCAGCCGGATTTATCGTTGCTGTAATGGCAATTTCCGGCTGCGGTGCAGCCCCTGCGAAAACTGAAAGCGTCCCGGTATCGGAAACCGGAGTTACGCAGGCAGAGAAAGATGAAATAGCCTTCACGGTGGAAGCTGAAACTTCCGCAGTGACGGAAGATAATACGATACCGGAACCTCCGCTCAGTGCGGAGGTTATCGTTTCGTCAATGACGCTCGAGCAGAAGATATCGCAGATGATAATGATCACTCTGAGATACTGGACGGATCAGTCCGATGACGGGCGGCAGTTTACCACCGCCCTCAACGAAAAGCAGAAGGCACTGCTGTCAAAGTACGATTTCGGCGGTATATGCCTGTTCGGTCCAAACATAACAGATACAGAGCAGACCGTGCGTCTCACAGCCGGGATACAGGCTGCCGCGCTTGAAAGCGAGAACGGGATCCCGATGCTTATCTCCGCCGATCAGGAGGGCGGAGATATAATTCGTATCTCCACCGGCTCAAAGACCTGCGGCAATATGGCTCTCGGAGCCGCCGGAGATGCACAGGCTGCGTACCAGAACGCCGTCATTATGGGCAGCGAACTGAATGCTGTCGGTATCAACACGGATTTTGCGCCGGTGTTGGACGTTAACAACAACCCCGCGAACCCTGTAATACATGTCCGCTCCTTCTCGTCGGACCCGGAACTTGTTTCGGAACTCGGAAATGCGTTCATGGACGGGCTTGCCGATGAAGATATCATATCCACTCTCAAGCATTTCCCCGGACACGGCGATACCAATACCGACAGCCATACGGGACTTCCGAAGATAGACAAGTCTCTCGATGAGCTGAAAGCGACTGAACTTGTACCTTTTGCCGCGGCTGCTGACAAGGCGGACATGATAATGACCGCTCATATCCAGTTCCCGCAGATAGAAAGCGAAACCTACACCTCAATAGATAACGGCGAGAGCATAACTCTCCCGGCTACCCTTTCAAAAACGATCATAACCGATATACTTCGCGGTGATCTCGGCTTTGACGGAGTTGTAATAACCGATGCTATGCTCATGGACGCTATCAAGGTGAACTTTGACCGGACAGATTCAGCTGTTCTTGCGATAAATGCCGGTGTTGACATGCTGCTTGAACCGCTGTTTATCGTCAACGATGAAAGTGTTGAGGAGATAGGGAAGTATATCGGCTCGATCGCAGATGCAGTAAAGGACGGAAGGATCAGCGAAGAGCAGATAGACGATTCCGTTACCCGTATAATCGATCTTAAGATAAGAAAAGGTCTTATAGGGAACGAACCTGCCGATGTCGAAGAAGCTGTGAAAACAGCCAGAACCATTGTCGGTTCGAAGGAACATCACGATCTTGAACTCGGAATTGCCGAGAAGGCAATTACCCTCGTGAAGAACGATGACAATACACTCCCGCTTAAATTGCAGGAGAATGAAAAAGTTGCATACTTCTATCCGTTTGAAGGTGGGGAGAATACGATCGCGTTCGCATTCGACAGGCTGAAAGCCGATGGTATCCTGCCGGAAAGCGTTGCTGCCGAGTGCCACTGTGTTACCGAAAAGAGCGCAGCGGAATTTGAAGATGTCATAAAGGATTCCGCTGCTGTGATACTTGCAGTTGAAACGTACAGGCGCGAGAACATGGACGCGTCTGTTGAAAGGGGCTGGCAGGCGGTATTTGCCGATCAGCTTATCGAGACTGCGCACAAAAATAACAAGAAGGTAGTTCTCCTGAGCATGCAGCTTCCATACGACGCGGCGAGATATACTGCTGCGGACGCTTTGCTCTGTGCTTACTGTGCACAGGATATGCCGGTGATACCGACGGAGTACAACGGCGAAACCCAGGCATACGGCGTCAATTACCCTGCCGCACTGATAACGGTATTCGGAGGGAATGTGCCGACGGGAAAGCTTCCGGTTGATGTACCGAAGCTGGACAGCAATACCATGTACACCGATGAAATACTCTATCCGTTCGGATACGGACTCACATACTGATAAGCAACGACTGCCCGCTGATCCTTTCAGCGGGCAGTTCTGTTATTCTTCTTTATCTGCCGTATCTTCGTCCGAAACGGGGTCATCGGCATCTGTCTTTGTGCGTTTTCTGCGTCTGTGTGTCTTTCTTGCAAGGAATATGCAGCCGATCATAACTGCGGGGATACCGACAGCAGCCGCAGCACCGGTAGCAGGGTTTACGATGCCGTCGCTGCGCGGAGCCGGGATATCCTGCGGCATCACTATCTCCGGATCTGATGTGTATGCAGTATTGACGATCATGAACGGTGAGAAGGTGTTGGCACGGAACACGATCTTCTTTACACCCTGTTCTTCGATGATCGATGAAGATATATATTCCGGCTTTCCGTTCACGATGTGATACATTTCGACAGTGTCCTCAAAACCGGTCATACTTGCCGGGAGGGGAATGGTTATCTCTATGTACGCACCGTCCGGCAGATGCGAGATGTATGTGCCGGTATAGGTGTCGTAAACACTTACGTCAAAGGGATATCTGCTGTGACCGCTCATTCCGAGAAGGCGTAGTGCCGATACTGCATCGGGATCATCGTTCGGCAGATCTTTGATTATAATGATAACATCATGCTCAAAGAACTCATATTTTGTCTTTATGCGTATCTTTTCTCCGCCGAGACCGGAAAGATCCTGGTCAAGCGATACATTTATCCTGCGGCCTGAAGTGCTTTCTCCGAATTCGTCCGAAAGATCATCGGGATCGTCCTCGGGGAAGTATGGATCGTAATTATCGTCTGTCGGCGGCTCGGGGTCATAAAACGGTTCGTCATCATCGTAGTCATCGGCAGGCATGGTGGTCTCGTCCTGTGAAGATGTAATAATGACAGGAGCCAGCGTTACGGCTGAGGTGCGGGAAGAAGCTGTTGTTGATGTGGGCTGTGTTGTTGGGGAGTAAGGCGCTGTGTTGGTTGGTATCGTATATGACGGTGTGGGCTTTGGGGTTTCCGAGCCCTGGGATTTTGTGATATTGATCTTCACGGAGTTTACGGAGGGCTGCCATAGCTCCTGGTAGTCATATCCGTTTGCCTTGACGTATGCGAAGCTTGATCTTTTCAGCGTTATGACACCGGAGGAAGCGGCGGTATTCGCTTTTGCGCGGAGCACGGCTTCAAGAGTAATGCCTTTTGACAGATCTATATTCCGCTCGGGGTTGGAAGCGGAAAGTGCGAAAAAGCCGGTATCATCATTGAACACGGTTCCGGGTATTTCCGGTGACCATGATACCACTTCAAACACATCGGAATTGAAGCTTGCGAGTACGGAAGCTGTATCGGCATTTTCGGCTATCTTCGGTACATTGATATACACGGAAAATGTTCCGCCGCGTTTTACAGATGATGCAGAAGAGGAGATGCCGCCGCCTTTGACTATATCGGTCGTTTTTTCGGGCTCGCCGGTATAGTCTGAAACAGTGACATAAGCGGTGGTTGTTTTCGGCTCCCACAGTTCACGAAGGGTAATACCGTCGTCCTGGTAGCAGGACAGGCTTGCTCTGTCGATCTGAAAAGAGTAATTACCTGCAGCTGCATTTGCTTTAACTGTGAAGTCCGCTGTGACAGTAAGCCCGTCTGACAGGTCTATGTTGCGCTCCGAATTGCCGGCAGACAAAGCGATAAAATCATCTCCGGAGCCGGTGAGCGCATTCGGTATTCCGGCTGCCGGCCAGCCTTCCTTTATTACAGGCTCGAAGATATCGCCGTCATATTTTATCCGGAGCGATACCGCGTCTGCATTCTGATCCGCGGCAGGAACTGTGACAATGACAGTGAACCGTTCACCCGGGGACAGTTCTTTGTCAGATACCGAGATCCCGTTTATACCCGCGGCAGATGCAGGGCTGATAAAGAACAGGACAATAACGGAAAACACCGCGATAAATACTGCGGCAGCTTTTGCCGAAAAAATGTCGAGTGAGGCGGCGGTTCGTGTAACTGCACCGGAATATGCGTCTGTATATTTTTTCATTTCAGGATAAACCTCCGGAATATGTAAGACCCATTTTATTACTTTCTGACTATACATTATACCATTTTTATCGGTATTAGTCAACTGTTTAATGTGAAGGTTTACAGCGCGGGCAGAAAATAAGTCGTGTATTGACTTTTATAAGTGAAAATGCTATAATTTATGGACGAAAGAACATTTACATTGTTGATACGGGAGACAAAATGAAAGCGGTTATAGAGTTTCTTGATAAAAGAATAAAGTTATCCGACAAAGCCGGCAGGATAGTCGGCTGGGTCTTTACAATATTGTTTGCGGTATCTCTTGCGCTTTTCGGATATCTTTCCCTGAAAATGGATATTTTGATATGTGCAGTGTTGTTTATTATTATCTGTGTACCGTTTCTTGTATTCAAGTATTACCGGCTTATATTCAACAATACTGTTATTTTACATATTGTTTGTTTAGCAGCAGGAACATTTTTTGCTTTTCTTAATAACAGAGCAGCCGTCGGAGAGATCCTTCAGTTCCGTATCTGGGCATTCATTTTTTCAGACTTTGCATTTTTCTGCTTTCTGGAATCAATATCAGGATTTATTATGAATTTCTCCGGAGGCAAGACTCACTCTGAATATTTTAAAGAAGCGTTATTTTGCACATTCCCGTTATTCCTTACAGCATTCTTTTATATTCCTTCCGAGACGTTTTTCAATAATCGTCAGGAGTTTCATTACAGCTATCTGGACTTTGGTCCGTATATTTTCATTAAGACGGCTTTATTCATATTCATACTGTCCGTTATAATGTGTTCTTTTTCGCGTAAAGGTTTTGAGACAATTGCCAAGCTGGCTGTCGGGCTGGCACTGTGTTGTTACTGTCAGTATATGTTCATGAACGGCGATCTGTCTCCGGAGATCGGCACACTTACCGACTGGTCAACACTTACTGTGCAGATGATAATAAATGCTGTAATATGGCTGATACTTCTTGTGCTGCCATTTGTGATAAGCTTTGCGGTAAAAAAGATACCTGCATTAAAAAACAATCGCTATGCCCTTAATATTCACAGTATTGTTACAGCATTCATAGGTGTTGTTCAGTTTGTTTCGCTTATAGCCGCGGCTGCAATTTCGCCGGAAATAATTACGGCATATAGTGCAGCTAAGCTTAACAGCGAGGAACAGTTCACAGTTTCCGGAAAAAGGAATATAGTAACGCTTATAATAGATGCCGGAGATCAGGCTTATTTTGAAGAAGCATACAGGACTCAGCCGGAGAAATTTGAATGCCTGAAGGATTTTACGATCTATACGAATACCTGTATGATGTATGATTCGACATATCATTCAATTCCGGAGATGCTGACAGGAGCTCGTGATTATCCGGAGGGAGACGGTATAGAGTGGCGCAGAACAGTCTGGGAAAGTGAAAGGTGCAGAACCTTTTATTCACGGCTTCATCAAAATAACTACAAAGTCAATTTCTACGGCGATTTTCTTTATGATTGTACACCTGCTGCTGAGAGTGCGGATAACATAAATGAAGTAAAACGCGATGAGATAGTGATCGACAGCGTTCAGCTGTTTCAGAATGTTGATTCTCTTGCAGCATACCGCTATCTGCCCATCTTTGCCAAAAAAGGATTTGAACCGCATATAACGACGGTCAATGATGCTGTATATATACCATACCAGTGTTTACATCGAAACGAAGAATTTCTTGAACATCTTGATTTGAAAAAAGCAGATAATGATTCTGACTATTTTATTGTAGAGCATGTTCTTGGAACACATAGATTCAATAATGACCTCGATAAAGCAATAAATGACAGTCTTGAAATAATGAACAGGTATATTTCACAGTTAAAAGATCTTGGCTTATACGATGATGCGGCGATTATCATAACAGCGGATCACGGTGAGCATGACAAGCCGGGAAATACGCCGATATTCTTTATGAAGGCTCCCGGCGAAACGCATGACAGTTTTATTTATAACAATGCGCCGATATATCATACAGACTATCTTGCGACCTGTCTGAAGCTTACCGGTTTATGGCAGGAAGGAGACGAAGAGCTGTTCGGCAGAGCGGTCATGGATACCGGAGGACGAACAGCGCACAAGACTTGTTTTTGCAAGGGATTGGTACAAGCATGACATCTCCGGTAACTCCAAAGACGCATTCGGCTATTATTACACAGGCGACAGATATGAACTTGAGAGGCGTGAGAAGTACGACGATCCGGATATCGTGCTTCATCTCAAGATTTTCTGATATGACAGAGTCCTTGTCTGCCGAAATGAATACACCCCCGTGATCTCCTGATCACGGGGGTGCTGTCATCATATCTTGTTTTTCATCAGTTCCTCAAGCTTGTTCAGGGCCTTGCGGTGCCGTATCTTCACGGCTCCGTAGCTGAGATCAAGTTTCTCTGCTATCTCGGTAAGGGGAATGCCGCTTCCGTATCGAAGGGCTATAATACGCCGCTCATCATCTTCGAGTTCATTAAGAGCCGACGCGAGTTCGGACAGTGTTTCTTCTTTCATGTAGCTCTCCTCGGTCAGAAGCGGGGAAGGGGCGTCCTCGGGCAGCTCCTCGGATATATGATTCCGGCGCAGGAAATCCGTAACGGTATTTCTTGTTATGGTATATATCCAAGTGGAGACCGATGCTTTTTTCTCGTCGAACTTGTCAAGCGACGCATGCACCTTCATAAACACATCGGATACAAGATCCTCCGCGTCTTCCTTATTGCGGATATGGCTTGAAATATATGCAGCAACCTTGCTGCGGTAATCGAGATAGATCTGTTCGGAACTTATTTCAGTCATTTTTTAGCTCCCTTTATCTTTTGGGGATCTATGGCGGTGCCGCCTGCTGCAAGATCCAGCATATCATCGGACAGCTCTATGGCTTCGGTGTAATTTTCTGCTTCATCTATTATGCGCTGTAATGCCGGATCGCGCGCAAAACGCTGAAAATCAAACAGATTCTTTAGTATCTGTTCCATTATGATTACCTCCTTTTTCTGTTTTTCCGGGCATTCTGAAACATACAGTCCCTTATGCTTCGGGAGGATCGGGACCTGTGCCGGAAAAACCGGTGGCGATGATATTAATATGCATTATACTGCCTCCTGTTAAAATCGGTTCTGTATATTTATACGCAGAAATCCGATAACGGGCAGTTGTTTTGCATTTATAAATTCTTTCTTTACTGATAAATTATAACATTACTGCGCCGATTTGTCAAGTATAAGCGCAGCGGATAAATGCAAAGCTTGACAGCGATCGCTTAAAATGATATAATAAAGTATTATATATGATTTTTCAGGGGGAAAACCAATGAACAGAACACTTGTTGCATATTTCAGCGCAAGCGGCACTACTGCCGCGAAGGCAAAGCTTGTTGCGGAGGCGGCGGGAGCCGATCTTTACGAGATAAAGCCTGCCGTACCATATACAGAAGCCGATCTTGACTGGAAGAACGAGAAATCCAGGACCAGCCTTGAGATGTCCGATAAGTCCTCGCGTCCTGCACTTGCGGAGAAAGCACCGGATATGTCGGCTTACGATACTATACTGCTGGGATTTCCGATCTGGTGGTATGTTGCACCGACTATAATCAACAGCTTCCTTGAGAGCGGCGATTTCTCCGGAAAAACTATAATCCTGTTCGCTACTTCCGGGGGGAGCCGGTTCGGAGAGACTGTCAAGCTCCTCAAAGGAAGCGTTTCCGATACTACTGTCATCAAAGAGGGAAGAATGCTTTCGAGTGTACAGGGATATGTGATCTCTGCATGGGTAAAGGATCTCGGACTTTCGGAATGAGCGGTCTTCCCGGAAAAATAAGGACGGACTATGAGCACACCATACGAGCCTGCTACATCGGATATATTACGCAGGCGATAGTCAACAATCTCGCACCGCTGCTGTTCATAACGTTCTCTTCCGAGTACGGTCTGTCGCTTGACAGGATAACCCTTATTACGACAGTGAACTTTCTTGTGCAGCTGGCTGTGGATCTTCTTTCCGCGAAGCTTATAGACCGTATAGGATACCGGACATCGGTCATCACGGCGCATATACTTGCGGCTGCGGGACTTGTGATGCTTGCGGTGCTGCCGGAGCTGCTTCCGGACCCGTACATCGGGATACTTGCGTCGGTAGTCGTGTATGCGATAGGCGGCGGGATAATCGAGGTGCTGATAAGTCCGATAGTTGAATCCTGCCCCACGGCGAGCAAGGAAAAGGCTATGAGTCTTCTGCATTCGTTTTACTGCTGGGGTCATCTTGCGGTAGTGATCTTATCGGTACTGTTCTTTCATTTCGCGGGAATATCGAACTGGCATATTCTTGCGGTACTGTGGGCTGTCATACCTGTGGTGAACGCCGTGTATTTCAGCTTTGTGCCGATCTATACGCCGGACAGCGGGAGCGGTGAAGAACGTCATACCGGAAAGCTTTTCCGGAACAGGGGATTTCTGCTTTTTCTTTTGCTTATGGTATGCGCCGGCGCATCGGAGCAGGCTATGAGCCAGTGGGCATCGGCTTTTGCCGAATCTGCGCTTCACGTTCCGAAGTCACTCGGGGATATTCTCGGTCCCTGCGCATTTGCGCTTTTTATGGGAACTTCCCGCGCGATATACGGAAAATTCGGAGATAAGATACCGCTGAAAAAGTATATGACCGGGAGCTGTGTGCTTTGTATCGTATGCTATCTTACGGCGGTATTTGCGCCGTTCCCGCTGCTTGCACTTCTCGGCTGTGCGCTGTGCGGATTTTCGGTGGGCATATTCTGGCCGGGGACATTCTCGGCTGCGGCACGATCAATACCGAACGGCGGAACGGCGATGTTTGCGTTTATGGCGCTGGCGGGAGATCTGGGCTGTGCGTCCGGACCTACGGTTGTGGGATTTACAGCGGATATTTCCGGCGGAAAGCTTGGATCGGGTCTGCTTGCGGCGGTATTGTTTCCTGTGATAATGCTTGCGGGAACAGCGTTTACTTCCCTGTTCGGGAAGAAGAAAAAAATGGAGCATAAGTTATGAGATCAGATTATAAATTTGCGAAAAAAATGGGTGATGAAGCGGTGCGTGCTGCCGTTAAGAACGGTATGTCACCGTATCTGCCCGTACTTGATACATTTGAAGAAGTCAAGCACTCGCTGGGAGAGGTGCGGCTCGGACTTATGGAGCTTCCCATAAGCCGCATAAAGGGCAACAAGGAGATGGGGCGCAACAATGCCTTTGCCAACAACTTTATGCCGATATTCCCGGAGACTTCCGAGTTTGCGACGAAGTGGGCGCGGCTTTATGACTCTTATATGGAAGAGGGTATCCGAGACGCGATAGAGTGCTATGAGTATATGAACCAGTACTATGTGCTTGAGGGCAACAAGCGCGTATCGGTATCGAAATACGGCGGCGGCGAGTATATCCTTGCCAATGTTATCCGCATACTGCCTGCAAAGAATGACACAAAGGAAGTCAAGGTATATTACGAGTACCTCGATTTCTATGCGGTAACGAAGAATTATTATATCGTTCTGAACGAACCAGGCGGATATGCGAAGCTTGCCGAGCTGCTCGGTCAGAACCTTACGGATCCGTGGGACGAACAGCTTTGCGCCGATATGAAAGTGGCGTATTTCAAATTCGGCAAGCTTGCCCGCACGATACTTGATCTAAACAACGACTTTACGGTAGGCGACGCATTCCTCGTCTATATCTCGATATTCCCGATGAAGACGCTGTTTGAGGAAAGCGACGAACAGATCATAAAGAATATCCGGCTTGCGAAGAAGGAGCTTCTTGCCGACCGCGGAGTTGACAGCATAGCATTCCTTGAAGAGGCTCCGGAAGCGGCAAAGCAGAAGAGCAGCCTTTTCATACCGAACCTGTTTTCCTCGAAGAAAGAATATACCGAAGCGTCTCCTCTCAGAGCGGGATTTATTTTCGATGCCGGCGTTGACGAGTCGCGCTGGATAGAGAGCCACGAGCTCGGAAGGCTGTATGCCGACGAGATGACCGGCGCAAGCGCGGTAACAAAAAGATACATCTCTGCCAACAGGAACGGCAACATTGAGGACGCACTTGCCGAAGCGATCGCGGACAAGAACGAGATAATCTTCACGGTATCGCCGAAGATGATGCCGGATACACTTAAAGCCGCGGTGCTGAACCCGTCGGTGAAATTTCTGAACTGCTCGGTAGGTCAGGCTCATTCCGCGGTAAGGTGTTACCACGGAAAGCTCTATGAAGCCGCATTCCTTATGGGTATCCTCTGTGCGGACACGATGCTTCTTGACAGAAATACTTCCGGCGAAAGGAAGATTGGTTATATTGCGAGAGCCGGAGCGAGCATGAGCGTTCTGAATCTGAATGCGTTTGCAATAGGCGTATCGCTGATAGACCCGGAATGCCGGATAGAGCTGAGATATCTCGGTGAGGGCGATCACACCGACTGGAGAAGCGAGTGGGCGGACAAAGGCATTCCGATATACGCGGATTTCGATTATTCCACATTGCCGGGCATTGAAAACAAGCCCGGAGTTTACCGCATTGACGGGGACAAGGACATACATCTCGGAACGCCGTATTTCAGCTGGGGCAGGTATTATGTACAGATAGTTCAGTCCGTGATGAGCGGCGCATGGGATATCGGCAGTCTTGTAAGCTCCAATACAGCGGCGAACTACTGGTTCGGTCTTTCGACCGGAGTAGTTAATATCGTGACGCCGGTGCTGCCGTATCAGACGCAGAAGATGCTGTCTTTCTTCAAGAATTCGATAGTGCGCGGCGGCTATGATCCGTTTACCGGCGAACTGCATATGCAGGGGGAGATCGTTTCCGAAGAGCGTTCGACGCAGAGAAACAAGATATCTGCGTCGCTTGAAAAGCTGAAAGACGGTCAGATCGTGGCAATGGACTGGCTGAACGACAATATAGACGGAACGATGCCTTTGGGCGAAGAGATCATCTGACGGGAGAAGGGTATGAAGATACTTGTTGTAGCCGACGAGGAGTCGAAATCTCTCTGGGATCACTACCTGCCGGAGAAGCTTGCAGGGGTGGATCTTATCATATCCTGCGGCGATCTGCGCTCGGAATATCTCGAATTTCTTGCTACAATGGTGAAGTGTCCTGTGCTTTACGTTCCGGGTAATCACGACGAGCGGTATGTCGAGTCTCCGCCGGGAGGCTGTACGAATATAGACGGGCGTATCTTCATATACAACGGGATACGGATACTCGGATTCGGCGGTGCCATGAAGTATAAGAAGGGACCGTATATGTTTTCCGAGCGGGAGATGCGTTATCATATCTGGCGCAAGAAGCTTTCCATAATAAGGAACGGCGGCATTGATATTCTTGTGACGCATGCTCCCGCAAAGGGCTATGGAGATCTTCCCGATCTTCCGCATAACGGGTACAAGTGCTTTGACGATCTGCTGACAGAATGCAGACCGGCATATATGCTCCACGGTCACGTTCATGCGAATTACGGAAGCAGGTTCCGCCGTGTAACGGAGCACCCTTCCGGAACGCGCATAATAAACGGATTTGACAAGTATTACTTTGATTTTGACGAGTCGCTGAGACATTCATTTACACGGCGCGAGCTTGCGAAGAGCCTGCTGGGGAAGTTTGTTGTTTAGTCAGAAAATTGTGGGTGAGCGGCGCTTGCGCGCTGTGTCCTGCGCGGACAGCGCCAGCCTGCGCGGCTGGATCGCGCAAGGGCAAAGCCCTTGACCCGAATGACCGTAATACGGAAAGAAGACAGTCTTTTCATAGATAAAAGAACCGCTGAATGTGTTAGAATTCAGCGGTTAGTCTTTCAATAAAAGCTTTTTTATTTTCACAGATTTTCAAATCTCCGTGGTACGGAATTTGGTGCAGGGCTCGCCCTGCCGCGGGACGGGGGCGCGTAGCCCCAGCGCTGTCCGCGAGGACGTCTGTCGGGAAAGTTCCTTTTCCGACAGACTGACCGCTGAATGCTAACACATTCAGCGGTTTGGTTTTTCTGATGATATTTTGCCGGAGTCCATTCTGTATGAAACATCTGCGTATGTGAGAGCGTCTTTCTCGTGAGTTACAATAAATACGGAAGTTCCGCGCTTCGCCGTCTCTTTAAGCAGTCCGAGCACCAGCGCAGTATTCTCGTCGTCGAGATCGCAGGTAGGTTCGTCTGCGAATATTACGTCCGGCTTGCGTATCATAGCCCGTGCTATTGCCACGCGCCGCAGTTCTCCGCCCGAAAGCTCTGCCGGCATCACGCTTTCGAGGTGAGATATGCCGAGCCTTTCCATAAGTTCCCGTGCGTAAGGGTACACGCTTTTCAGTTCCGTATCACGTTTCAGCATATACGGAAGGCAGATATTCCCGATCACGTCAAGGCTCTGTAACGCAGTCTGACCCTGCGGGATAACGCCGATGTGGATATTTCGGAAATCGGACAGCTTCACATCGTCGAAAGAGTAGATATCATCGTCGCCGTACAGCACTTTTCCGGTTGTCGGCGGGAGCAGTCCGGACAGTATGTTGAGAAGAGTGCTTTTCCCGCTTCCGGAACGTCCCATGAGAAGCGTGAGCTTTCCGGGCTCAATTTCGATATCGGTGGGCTGAACGGCAGTAAAGCGGTTGGTGCCGGCGCTCTGACGGATAAAATCCTTTCCTGCGCCCTGTGCGGTAATCTTCATCAGTTGTCACCTCTCAGAATAAGTCCGGTATCTATCCGGCTTATGCGGTATGCCGAGAACGCGGCGGATATCATTCCCGCGCCGACAGAGACCGCAAGTGCGAATGCCGCGCAAATAACAGCAGTCGGCAGGGAAGGGAGCAGGAACGGCAATCCGAGGCTTTCCTCGATAAGCCCGTTGAACGGCAGTATTATCAGCAGTCCGATGATTATGCCGGATACCGCCCCGGTCAGCGTTATCATAAGCGCTTCGGTCATTACAATGCCGGAGAGCTTTTTGCGCGATGCTCCGGCTGTACGCAGCACGGCGAACTCTTTCTTTCGCCCGTTCACGCTCATATAAAATGCAAGGAACAGTATCACAAGACCAAGCACCCATACTGCCGCGATAAGCACTCCGATCAGATCGGAAACGCCGATAAGGCTGTCCGAGACACCGGAGATCATATCCTTTGTTTTGAAGGATTTTGTCCGGCGGACATGCAGGTTCAGATCGTTCAGCACCTCGTCCACGGAGTACCCGTCCGCGACTTTTATGAGAATGCAGGAGACCGAGTTGTCCGGGTCTATCTTGCCGAACTCGTTCATGCCGAGTTCGACCGATGAGCGGATAAGCTCCCTGATAGTGTTCATGTTGGTATAGACCGCGGTGTCAAGGTCAGTCCCGGTCTTGTCGAGCTTTGCGGCAACATTGCAGGTCACGCCGTAGAATGTGATAGTATTTCCGACGAATACGCTGAGATCGTTTCCTACCACAACGTCAAGATCTTTCAGCTCGCCGCCTGCCGACTTCTTTATCCACGGCGATACGGTGAAATCTGTCTCCGGGTCGTAGCCGATTATCTGGAGCGGTACCGAACAGCAGCCCGAACTTGCGGAAGCGAGGAACAGCTGGGGAGAGATCTTTTCTATGCCTTCTCTTGCGGCGACTTTGTCGTAATAAGACCTGTCCATATAGAAGTAGCCCATGCTGCCCTGGAGCACGATATTCTCGAAATTATGCTTGGATACGGCTGACGCGGGAACTACCATGATATCCGCTCCCAGGCGGGCTTCAAGAGCTTCAAGCCCGGTGCGCAGACTACTTACGACGAGTGTACCGCATACCACCGATGCGGCCATAAGCGCGGTGAGTATCACGAGTATCAGCGATCTTGCCCCATGCCCGGTCACATTTCTGAATGAAAGGCTTTCCGTAAGCTTCATTTATCCTGCCCTCTTCCCGTTTTTCTGAAGATGACAGCTGCGTTTACGGCTGCTGTGACTGCGATAAGCACCGATAAAACGATGACAGCCGGACGCATAACGGAGTGGCAGTGCATATTCGTCATCATGCAGAGGTTTATAAGTCCGGCGGGGGTAAATGCGGCTATTGCGGCTGCGGGTATCACGGCAAGTGAAGCTCCCGCGCCTGTCCTGCTTTTGCCAAATATAAGGACGAGTACCGATATCACCGTAAGAGCGATACCGATCCCGAATACCGCCTGTTCTGCCCAGTGGCAGTTCATCCATGAGCCGTCGTCCTTTGGTCCGCAGGCTGAAAACATCGTTTTCACACCAATTGTAAGTGCAAGCGACAGAATTGTCAGCACTGTTCCCCCTATGCGTTCTCTGATCTTTTTCATAACTTTTCCTTTCTTCTGTTCAGTAATCAATATCTCTGTGTGACATCGGATATTCCTCGTAAAATGGCTCGCCGGAATATTCCGGGTCTCTTATATGATCTGCGGAGAAGCTTTCATCGCTTCGCAGAAAGTAACCGTGATCTCCGCTGAGTTTGTCCCATGTTATGTCTATGTTGTAATACTCGCCGTCCACCCGGACTATGTTCCATGCGTGGTATTCCGTACCTCCGCTCTTTATCGCTGTCCCGGTTATCACACGGGCATCGAGTCCCGCTTCACGCATAAGCCGGTAAGTTAGCACAGCGTAACCCTGGCATACAGCACACCCGTTGAAAAGAGCCGCATAGGCGGTGGATTTCAGGTGGTAATGCTCGTTTTTCCTGTGGATCCGGTCATACTCCACGTTATCGTAAATGTAGTCATAGACTGCGCGGACTTTCTGTTCATCGGTCTTTGCGCCGAGCTTCAGCGATTCGATGATTTCGTCTGTCCGCCGGGTGACTTTCTCTTCCTGCGTCGGATCGGTGTAGTATTCCGGGGTCAGCGTTATGAGATAAGCGCAGCCGTTTTCGCTGTCTGTGCGGGTATATCCGAGATCGTAGCCGCCGTACTGGTGGTAGATATAATCTCCCTCGCATGGGTCATCTGTCTCGGACATTGCAAACTTCACGATCTCGTTCATGACAGCGGGGATATCGTCCATATTGTCGGATGAAGATGTGTATCCGACAGTTATCTTCCGGCTTCTCTCGCGGAATGCCTTCCGTACAGTCTCAATGACTTCGTCCGCGTTGGTGAAGTAGAAGCTGAGATCGCGCCTCACTTCGTAATGGTATTTTGGGGTGCCGCAGGAGGAAGTGAGCAGCAGTGCGGCTGCAAGAATGACAGCTGCCGCCTTTCTCATTTCTTCTTACCTGCCCGGAACTTCCGCTTCCACACCGCCGCCGCGTTGGAGTTCACCATAAGATGCTCGGTATCTATCCCGGCAGGGCAGATATCCTTGCAGGAAAGTGACTTGCCGCAGCCGCGGTAGAAGTGCTTGCCGTATTCGCCGTACAGCCGCTTTCTGTCGCCGGCTTCCGAAACGGCGATGAGCCTTGATGCAGGGGCAAGCCCCGCTGCGCCGAAGAATTTACCGCCTGCGTAGAAGTTGGGACAGACTTCGAGACAGCAGCCGCACTGCAGGCACCGTGAAGCCTCGTAGGCATCGCCTGTCATATCCGCGCCGGAGTTTTCCTCCAGCCACGAACCGAGGTTTTTGAGGTTCTCGAACATCGTACTCCTGTCAACCATAAGGTCACATACCACAGGGAACTTTTTCAGCGGTGCAAGCTTTATCGGCTTCCCGCCGTATTCATGGACCCTTGCGTCGCAGGCGAGCCGCGGTCTGCCGTTTATCAGCATTGCGCAGGCACCGCATTTTTTCTGCTTGCAGCTTCGTTCCCAGGTTACAGGGTCTTCGGGTATCTGTTCGGAGTTTATGCGTTCAATAAGCTCCGCGACAGTCGCACGAGAGCCGGTATCTACTGCGAAGGTCTGTTTATATGGTTTATCGGTACGGCTTTTCTGCCGCTGTATCTCTATCGTTGCTATCATCGGTTTTCCTTTCGGGGATATCGTCGAATGTCACGCACACCGTGCCGCCGTTATATTCCGAAACTGTCGTCTGTCTGAAATTTACGAGCGTTTCGGGGAAATCCTCCCGGAAGTGCGCACCGCGGCTTTCCGTGCGTCCGAGCGCGGAGTAAAGCATAGCCTGTGCGACTGCTTTTCTTGCCGTTTCGGTATCATTTGCGCAGGGAAGGGCGTTTATTTCTGCCAATGCCTTCTTTATTCCGCTTTCGTTCCGCACTATGCCGAGTCCGGAAGAAAGTATCCTGCAGGTCTCCGAAGCGAATGACGCCGAATGGGTCACAGCGAAACCGTCCTTTTCGGTGAACTCCGAGCAGTCCGCGCCGGCGCTCTTATCCGCGTTCTGTGCTGCGCTCCTTGCGGCGGTCATTCCTCCGAACACCGCACCGAGCATGGAGTTGCCGCCGAGACGGTTTGCGCCGTGGTATATGCAGGCGCATTCTCCTGCCGCGAAAAGTCCGGGCATGCTCGTTCTGTGGGACGGATCGGTGTAAATACCGCCCATGAAGTAGTGGATCCCCGGTTCTACTGGGATCGGGTCCTCCGCCGGGTCAAGGATCATATAATCCATTACCTCTTTCCGAAGGTCGGAGAGCTTGTTCTTCCATGTATCGGCGGGTATTCCGGTCATATCGAGGAATGTATCCCTCCCGTCGCGAAGCTCAAAGAACATCTCCCTTGAAACTACGTCTCTGGGCATAAGGTTTCCGAGTTCGGGGTATCTTTCCTCCATAAAATACAGCACATCACCCTTCTTTTCCGAGAACAGCCGTCCGCCTTCTCCGCGTGCCGCCTCGCTTATAAGGCAGCGCTTTCCGGGTATGCCAATCGTCGTCGGGTGGTACTGTATCATCTCAAGGTTCGCAAGCTTTACGCCCTGTGCGAACATAACCGCGGTGATGTTTCCGGTATTGGTGACAGTGCCGGTGGTAATGCCGGGGAAAAAGCCGTTGAGACCGCCTCCCGCCGTTATCACTGTGCCGTGCAGGTCATACATTTTTCCTGTGTAATTGTCTGAGACGCGGACCCCGGTGCATTCCCCGTTTTCCGTCAGAAGCCGCACGAATGTGTGGTGCGGAAAGCGGGTCACAAGACCGCGCGCCTCGTATTTCCTGACCTCGTCGATAAGCGAAGTCATTATCATCTTTCCCGTGCTGCTCTGCGCAAAGGCGGTGCGCTTCTTTTTCTGACCGCCGAAGCTGCGGAGCATTATGCTTCCGTCGGGATTGCGGTTGAACGGTACTCCAAGCGAAGCAAGCCTTCTCACAACGTCCGGTGCGTTCTCTGTCAGTGCTCTTACTGCGATCGGGTCTGCAAGCTGTACCCCTCCGAGCATAGTTTCCTCAAAGTGCAGCTCTGTGGTGTCTCCCTCGCCCATTGTGTCAAGTGCCGCATTTATTCCGCCTTCCGCAAGTACGGACTGCGCACGTTCGGAATTCTGTGCGGATATCAGCGCACATTTGATCCCGCGCTCCGCAAGTGTCATTGCAGCCGAAAGTCCGGCAAGTCCCGCTCCGATAATATTAATCATAACCTGCACCTCACATTATCCAGCGGAAATAGTATATCACGAACGCCGCTCCTGCAGCAAGCAGAAGCACCGACAGTACGAATGCGCAGTCACCGAGAAAGTCTTTCGCCTTTCCTGTGCCGAGCGCCAGCATCAGCGGGCGGATATTCGTTACGATGTGGACAAGCAGAGATGCCACAAACAGCAGTGAGCTGACAAGCTGCGGGATATCAAACAGATTCAGTCTGAACACTTCGCCATTTGTTCTGCCGCTGAAGATTATGACATGCGATACAAGGAAAAGCATTACCGCGAACCCGCTTATGCGTCTTATCCAGAACAAACGGTTCTCGCGGAAATACCCCGCGCCCGACTTGCTCTGCGCTTTCAGTGTTGCGGCGGTAAGTATCACGCCTATTACGGTATGCACCACAGTCAGCACAAATAACAGCACTGCTCCGATCTTCATCAGAATATTCCCGCCGGGCATTATCCCGGCAAGCTGCAGCCCGCCCATTATCATGTGCGCCAGGAACAGCACTATCATAGCTGTCCCGAGTATCGCATTCAACTTTCTCACATCAGTCTCCTTGATCCGTGATCCTGATAACGTCCACATCTTTCCCTTCATAGACGGACGAAGCTCCGTAGGCACCGGCAGTCTCCTCCGATACGATCATAACGTCGAATCTGCCGAGATCCGCTTTGGAGAGCGTAAGTACCGGGTCACCGCTCACCAGCTTCATCTGGTTTTCCGGCAGCCTTGACATAAAGCTCTGCGCCATTGTGAATGCTCCCGCATCACCGTCCAGCGTTACGCACTCTATATCGTCGAAGATGACTTCCGAATCCCCGCCGGAAAAGAACCTCTGCCATGCCGCAAGGTCTTTTTCGCTCTTGTGGCGCTCCCGGTTTATCATGACCGTGTAGTTGCCGGAGGGCTTTTCGATTATGACCGAAGCGCTTGATACAGCGTCCGTTCCGCCGGTGAGCTTCGCCAGTCCTCCGGTAAGGATTAGCGGTATGCCGAGCAGGGCAGTTATCCCTGCTGCACATACCGCGATATGAACGATCTTTTTCATTACTCTTTCTTTACAGCCTGTGCGAGTGCGTTTTCCGCCGCTTCGACAAACTGCCCGTAATTGATAGTGGCACCGCTTATTGCGTCAACGGAATTGGGGTCACCGCCGGACAGCACAAGCTGTTCCGCGTACTTTTCGCAGGCTCCCACAGCTTTCTGCGCTTTGTTGTAGAAATCCTTGTTCGCAATGCTGCCCTGCTTTTTTCCGTAGTCCTCGCCTTTTTCGGTGCCGTCAAGCTCGTATGTGGTGAATGTGCAGTCGGATACCGCTCCGCCGCTTATTGTGATCTTCACGATACCGTAGCCGTTTCCGTCCTCGGAACCGTCGTCGTTTATGTACTCGGCGCTTCTTGCTTCGTATGTTCCGTCGTTATAGGAAACGGGTGCGCTTCCGCAGCCGGCAAGAGCGGACAGTGCCATAACAGCCGCAGCCGCGATCAACATTCTTTTCATCTCTTTGCCACTCCTTTGATTATATCATATATTCTTTTACTTGTCAAACTTTATCTCACCTGTGAAATGCTCGTTTATCGTCTCTTTGTGCAGCTTTCCGTTTCTGAGATACACCGTCCTCTGTGCTACCTCGGCAACTTCCGGGTCATGGGTTACGACAATGAGCGTTGTTCCTTCGCTGTGAAGCTTGTGAAACAGATCAACGACGATCTTCTCGTTTGCGTCATCGAGGTTTCCGGTAGGCTCATCGGCAAGGATTATCTCCGGGTAGTTTATAAGCGCCCGCGCTACGCAGACTCTCTGCTGTTCGCCGCCGGAAAGCTGGCTGGGGAGATGCTTTGCTCTGTCGGCAAGACCTACGCGGTCAAGTGCTTCAAGGGCTTCCTTCTCGTCCGGCACGCTGTGGTAATACTGTGCGAGCATCACATTCTCGATAGCTGTGAGGTAGTTCACAAGGTGGAACTGCTGGAAGATCAGTCCTATCTTGTCGCGGCGGATCGTTGTGAGATTTTTGGCGCTCTCTTTTGCAATATCCACGCCATCCAGCAGCACTTCGCCCTTTGTGGGCTTATCCATGCAGCCGATTATGTTCATCATGGTGCTCTTTCCGGAACCGGAAGGCCCCATGATCGACAGCCATTCTCCCTTTTCTACCTTCAGATTGACATCATCAAGTGCATGAAGGTCTCCGTATATCTTATAAATGTTCTTCAATTCAAGCAGACTCATATTATTTCACCTATTCCTGAATACAAATTATTGGGTGCAGCGTCACGCTGCCGTCGGTGCAGGGCGGCGTCAGCCCTGCCGCTGTCCGCGCAGGACAAGCGTGTAAGCTCTGTCATGCGCTCGTCTTACTCGCCCTTGAGCACGAGGGCAGGATCGACCTGCGTTGCGCTTCTTATGGGGAGCAGGCAGGAGATGCCGGTCACCGCAACGGAAACGAGTATTGTCACCGGAACTATCAGCGGCATGAAAGATATCGAGCTGCTGAATACGTTGATGCTTACCTGCTGTGCAAATATATATCCGAGCACCGAGCCTATTATTCCGCCCGCCGCTCCGAGCAGCATTCCTTCACCCATGAATTCCTTTATTATACCGCCGTTTGATGCGCCTATCGCCTTGCGAAGACCTATTTCTTTTCTTCGCTCCGCGACAACCGCAGTCATCGTCGTTGCCACACATATCATCGTGAGCGCAAGCACGATCACCGTTACCAGAAGTACGAGTGCCTGCAGTTTCGTCAGTACCGTCGTTTCCGATTCCGTGACACGCTTTACAAGTCTTGCACCGATCTTCGGCACTTCCGCATTTATCTTCTCCGTGTAGGCTTTCAGCTCGTCTGATGATGCCGAAACGCTCAGTTCCGCAAGATCTATCACTCCGGATATCCCGGTAAGCTCCTCAAGGTCTGACATCGCCATATATGCGTAGTCCTCTTCGGGTCCGCCTGTTTCAAGGATACCTGTTACCGTGAAGTCCTTGGTGTTGTCAAGAATGGTCTCTTCTCCGCTTCTGCCGTCAAACTCCGGGGTGTAGCTGACTGTCACTTCGTCGCCAACACGCAGTCTGAACTGCTCCGAAAGTCCGGCTCCGAGCAGCAGCTCTCCGCCGCTTGCGGGATATGTTCCTTCCACCGACCAGTAGGGACTTGTGGACTTTGTCTGTTCCATATCCGTTCCTGCCGCCATTACCGGCAGTTCGTGTATTCTCACCGACTCGTAGCGGTAGGGGGTAACTCCGACGATATTCCCGCTGTCGATGCGGGAGCGCCCGGCTTCCATATCCTCAGCCGTGAACGAACCTTCCGTCGGTGTGAATATCATGTTCGCGCCGTAGTTTCTGAATTGTGCGCCCATCTGCCTCGGAACATCGTAGTAGATCGTTACAAGTCCCGAAAGTATCGTAGCTCCGATCGCTATCGACAGCAGAGCTACCAGCATTCTTGACCGTCTTCTTACAAGAGAGGCGGTTATCATTCGGAAATACATCTGTCTTTTCTTCATTTGTCTCGCCTCCTGTATTATTTCCCGTGCAGTACCTCGCATGGGCTTAACCTTAACATCATGCGTATCGCCGGTATGCAGCCCGCCAGTGTGACTATCAGCACAAGTACCGCTACCAGCGGGATCACCACCGCTCTCATCTCTATCGACGAGCCGAATACCGTGTGACCGATGATCTGTGCGAAGCCCCAGCCGGCAAAGAATCCGACAACTCCGCCGACCACAGCGGTCGAGATTATCTCGGTCAGCACCAGACCGGACACTGCGGCGTTCTGTGCGCCTATCGCCTTCATAAGACCGATCTCCGCGCTGCGCTCCATTACGCTCGCGGTAACGAGATTGCAGATGCCGAGTGCCGCGCCGATAAGGCTCAGTATCGTTATCAGCAGCATCAGCAGTTCAGTCTTTTCGAGGATAGCACCCTCCGAATCCGCTACCTGTCTTACCGGGGAAGCCACCGCGTCGGTGATGACTTCCTGTATCTGATAGCATATCGAGCTTGCGTATGCCGTGCAGTACCACGTTTCGTACTGCGATATGGTCAGCGATTTCGGATCTTTTGCCGCCTTGACTGCAAGCTCGTTGTCGGGCGTGGTTATCGCGCTGACTTCAATGCTGTCTATCTTTCCGTCCAGGTCTCCGAGGGACTGCGCGGTGTCAAGCGGCATGAATATCTTCTCGTCCTCGTCTCCGCCGGCATCAAACACACCGGCTATGGTTATATCCGCATCGGAAGCCGTGCCGGAGATATGCACGGTGTCGCCCGCCTTTACTCCGAGCTTCTGTGCAAGCGCCGTTCCTATCATCGCGTAGTTTGCGTTATCGGTTGTCTGTTCGTCCAGCCACTTTCCGTCGGTGACTTCCCACCAGCTTCTCATGCTTGTGACACCGGCGTCCAGCTGTTCGCCGGTAGGCAGCTCCATGTGATGATTGAACCATGTTCCGACAGCGTCCGCTTCTGTACCGCCGATGTTCACTTTTGTATTGATGAAAGGTGCATAGTCAACGATGTTGAACGCCCAGAATATGGTCTTTATCTTGCCGAGCTCGTCTTCGCGCAGATAAGCTACGGCTGTGCCGCCGTCCTCGACTTCGTACAGCGAGTTCACGACAGAGTTCTCTTTCGGTACTACCGTTATGTTAGCGCCGTAGGTCTTGAGCTCCTGATTGACCTTGTCGCCCACATCGAGCATTACGCTCAGCATCGCGGTGGCAAGTGAAGCGCCCAGCGCTATGGTGAACGCTATCATCAGCATCTTCTTCCACTGGCGGAACAGCGTGCCGAATATCATTCTGAAAAACATTTCCGTTCCCCCTTAATTCTTGAACTCGCTCTCGTGCTCAAGGAGCGTGGATATCGGAACGACGATCTGACCGTTCTCGATCCTGTAGTCAATGACTATCGGGTTGCAGCCGCCCTTGAAGCCGATAGTGTTGATGTTCATTACAACATCGCAGAGCTTGCAGACGACCTGACCGTCTTTTTCGTAGTAGCCGGTCTCTCCGCAGATGTCGCAGGCGTCAAGTCCTATCCCGTAGGACGAGGAGTTGGGCTTCTTGATGACGATGAAGCGGATCTCCTTGCCTTTTTCGGTATTGTAGCCGAAGCGGTGAAGATGTCCGTCCTCCACCATTTCAAACGAAACGTAGATGTTTCCGTCACGCTCCGGTGCATGCTCTACCGGCGAAAGCTCCACAGGCTTGTTGACATAAGCTTTTACTGCGGTCATGCAGACTACCGACACAACGAGACAGGAAACGACAGTTGCCGACCAGCGGCGGATAACGATCCACTTCTTTCTGATTTTGCGCTTCTGTGCGGGGTTGTCGTAAGGCTCGTTCGCGCGGCAGCTTCTGATAATGAGCACCGCCGGTATTACAAGTGCCGCAGCCATAGTTGCGTAGATGAACAGGTCATTGTGGTTCGAGGAGAATTTGATGATGCCGAAAAGCACCTTGTTGGATCTTATGATCCTCTTTGTAACGAGCACGTTGATTATCGTGCAGACATTCTGGATCGTGTTTACGGCGAGCGCTGCGGTCATTGCCGCGAACACCGCTTTCCGGGGCAGTCTTACCGCCCCTCTGTTTACGGCGATGCAGGTCAGCAGCATAAGCAGCAGTCCAAGCACCATACCGATCACCTTGAACAGCATATTCGTGGAGACCATAGAGTTCTCGTTGAGCCAGATCGTGTAGGGGTATGTCATATACTCCGGCAGTGCGCGCAGTAGCTGTGCCGCCATTATAACGGTCAGCGCAGTTATCGTTACTGCCGCGCCGGCTTTCGGGAGCTTCTTCCGTAGGGGCGTGAACACGAGGAAGATAACAAGCATTGCGATCATCACGATAGAGATCGTCATATCGCTGATGAACGGGTCTATCAGCTTGGTGTTGGTTTTCAGCACAGCCATTGCGCCCGCCGAAACGATTCCGATGCAGAAGCCGGTATATACGGCGATCCTGCCGCGTCCGGAGTATGCAAGTTTTATGTACGCCGTGATGAGCGCTATATATACAGCTGCCATGACAAGCAGCTCTGTTGTCGAGATCAGATATTTTAACAAGACCTTACCTCCAGTAAAGATTTTGTATATTGTTTACAAAAAAACAGCAGAACAAAATGGGAAAATATACAATATGATGCTTTTTGGTATTTCCCTCAAAAACGCGCGAAAGCGCTATGACGCACTTTGCAAAACAAAGTACCCCACAGCGCATTCGCTGTTTTGGATGAAAGAATATCGGCAGATCACCACTGCTGGATGTAATCCCAGCCGTCGAAGTTAACTTCGAGGTTGCCGTCTTTGAAGTAGTCGTCAAATGTACCGCCAGGGCCTGTCTCGGAGTCGGTGTGTACGAGGTAGCCGTTCTCCTCAGGGCTGTGGATAATGAACTTGAGGCTGTATGTGTCTGTGTTCGGGAGCTTTACGTTAGCGCCGTAGTGCGGACCGTCGGAAGCGCTCATTTCCATGAATGTACCGCTTGTAACTTCTGTGCCGTCCTTGGAGATAACGTAGTCGATCGTGAGGTAGGGAACCCAGTCGCCTACACCGAATCCTACTGTGTTTTCGAGAGCGGAAACGTCAGCTTCGAGATGCAGGTTGTAGTCCTCTGTGTTGCCGTTGCCCATGGACATAGGAACAGGCTGGAAGTAAACTGCGGAAACATTGAGGAATCCTACTTCCTCGTCCTCGAAGATCGGGATCTCGTTGAATCCTGCCGCATCATCGGGAGCAGCTGCCGCGTCAGTCTTTACTGTTGCGTCAGCACCTTCTGCCGAAGTGGCTGCTGCTGTTGTGGTTGTTGCAGCTGTTGTGGTTGTTGTTGTTGTGCTGGTATTGTTGCCGCAGCCTGCGAATGCCATTGCAGAAGCGAGTACGGCAGCGATAAGAGCTGTTTTTCTTGTTGCCTTCATGAACTTTTCCTCCATTTGTTGTATTTCTGCGGCTGAGCCGCAATTATTTATTTCGTAAAGCAGTATCTACTGCATTAGAAAACAGTTTGTTATGCCTTGCTTTTTTCGGGGGCGGCTTTCTTTTTGGCTTCCTTCTTCTTTTTCGGCTTCGGCATCATCTCCGCCGCGAACTGTTCGTCAGTCTCGGTGAGGTAATGGATACCGTCCGCGATACCGAGGAAGAAGGGTATGAATGACCAGCAGAATACAGCGTACAGAATGCCTTTGCCGTACTTGCCGATGTAGAACTTGTGCATTCCGAATCCGCCGAATACCAGCGCGATAACACCGGCTTCTTTGCGGTTGTTTCTTTCCCACTTCGTCATCACGAAGATAAGTAGTGTTATAAATGTCAGTATCAGCTGCGGTATCAGTGTTTCGAGTACCGGGAATATTCCGAGCACCTGCAGAGTTTCATTGAAGGGTATGATAGCCTGGAGCCAGTCCGGCGATGTCATATCTATCACGTCACCCTCGATAAGCTCCTTGATTCCGGAGCCGAGGAAGGATATCGACATTATGAACATCAGTATGCTTGTTCCGAGGAAGAACGGTCGTATCGGAAGCTTGACGCTGAAGAAGCGTATCGCTATGAATACGGCTACCAGCACGACGCAGCCGGTTCCGAAACCGCCCCATACATAGCCGATATCCGAAGGTTCGGTAAGGTACTGCTGGTAGAACAGTATTACTTCCGCACCCTCACGGAATACTGCAAGGAAAGCGGTAAATGCGAGAGTGAAAACGCTTCCTGTCTCGGAGGACGCCTTTACCTGGTTGTCAATGTAGCTGTTCCATTTATCGGCTTCCGCTTTGGAGACCATCCAGTTGCTTACATAGAAGAGAACAACTACCGCGATGAGAGCCGTAACGCCCTCGATTATCTCCTGGTTCGCCGTGTTTGCGAGTTTCCAGAGACTCAGCAGCCATGCACATAGGAAGCTTGCCGCGATAGCTGCGACACAGCCTATGTAAACGTGCTTCAGTTTATCCTTGTGTCCACTCTTTACGAGGTAGGCTATTATCGCGCCTACAACGAGTATCGCTTCAAGTCCCTCGCGCACGATTATAAGGAAGCATGCGCTGAATGTCGCAACGCCGCTTACTCCCGTGCTCTGAACAGTTTCGGTCTCCGTGTTTGCCGCGGTATCGGCTGCTGCAGGAGTGCCTGTCGGAGTTGCCGACATACTTGCGGTCTTTCTTGTGCCGTCGGAGCTGAATGCGCTCTCTCCGTAATCTCCGAGTCCGTCGAGGTGATTAGCCTGTATGTGGAGTATCTCACTGAGCTTTACGAACTCTGCAACGACTGTTTCCTCGCCGAGATCTTTCTTTACAGCCTTTCGCGCTGTTTTGAACTGGAGCTCAGCCTTGCTGACTTCCGAGCCGGAGTAGCCGTTGACATTTCTCTCGAATCCGGAGGTCTCGTAGTAATAGTTGTAGATGTTGAGCGCCGGTGTATATGCGGCTTCCTTGTCGCCAGCCTTGTAGAGCTTGATCGAAGCTTCGATGCAGTCATCTATCGCATTCGCCACCAGATTCCATGTCTTTGTTGTGAGGTTGTTGACCTCTTTGTATTCGTCCCAGGTAGCTATGTATGAGACTTCCTCCGCCGATGCCCGGAAACTGAGTGCTCCGAGAGCTGCCGTGAATGCGATCACTGCGGCGGAAACAAGCGCGAACAGCTTGCGTGATCCTGTCCTGACTATATTCATATTTATATGCGTCTCTCCTTTTGTGTCCGGTGCATTTCTTTGTAGCGGTTAGCAAAATCTAACCCTGCCATACACCGCAATGCCTTTAGTTAAAGAACAGCATTCTGCAATGTAAGCAGTTACTAACTTGCGGTTACAAGTTAGAGCAAGCTAACATCGAACGTGATAAATATATCACACAACCGGGTTTTTGTCAAGGCAAGGAAAAAAATTTCGGGATTTTACATATACCCGGAACACAAATTCCGGTAAAAAAGCGCCACATTCTACAAACGTTTTGTATTGCCGTTACAACAAGGCAGATCTCCTTGCATTATCGGAGTTTCTGTGGTATAATGTTAGCGAAAGCTAACTTATATAAAGGAGAGCGGAATATGGAAAATATCATTCAAGGACTTCTGATACCGTTTATAGGCACATCGCTGGGTTCTGCGTGTGTATTCCCGATGAAGAACACGCTGAGTCTCGGCGTTCAGCGCGTACTAACCGGCTTTGCCGCCGGCGTTATGACTGCGGCGAGCGTGTGGAGTCTGCTGATACCGGCAATAGAGCAGAGCGAGGAAGGGTTGGGCAAGCTCGCATTCATACCCGCGGCTGCCGGATTTATGGCGGGTATAGCTTTTCTTCTGCTGCTTGACCGGCTGATACCGCATCTGCACATGAACAGTGACGAAGCGGAGGGCATAAAGACGGCGCTGCCGAAGAATATAATGATGCTGCTGGCGGTAACTCTCCACAACATACCGGAAGGAATGGCGGTAGGAGTGGTGTATGCCGGACTGCTTTACGGCGGGAGCGACGTTACGGCTGCGGGAGCGATGGCACTTGCGATAGGCATAGCCATACAGAACTTCCCGGAAGGCGCTATAATCTCGATGCCCTTGAAAGCCGAGGGAATGAGCAAGTGGAAGGCGTTTTTATCCGGTGTTGTTTCCGGCGCGGTAGAACCTCTCGGTGCTGCGCTCACGATTGCGGCGGCGGGACTTGTGGTGCCGATGATGCCGTATCTGCTGAGTTTTGCGGCGGGTGCGATGATCTATGTCGTAGTGGAGGAACTGATACCGGAGATGTCCGCGGGCGAGCACTCCGACGCAGGAACCGTATCGTTCGCTGGCGGATTTACTGCAATGATGATACTTGACGTAGCACTCGGGTGAGAGGACATTCCTCCCACCCGAGTCTGTTTTTTATTGTATTCTGTTCAGAGACTTACTGATCTCCGTTTTACGGTCATTCGGGTGCAGCGTCACGCTGCCGCGGTCCAGCCGCGCAGGCTGGCGCTGTCCGCGTAGGACACAGCGCGTAAGCGCCGAACGGTGCCGTCCGCGTAGGACACAGCGCGTAAGCGCTCAATAAAGGCTTCCGTAAGCGGCGCAGGCTCTGTAATCGGCACCCTCGGTATCCTTTGTTCCGAAGGAAGTCCAGGAATGCGGACGGAAGATGCGGTCTTCGCTGACGTTATGCAGCGAAACGGGAATGCGCAGCATAGAAGCGAGGGTTATGAGGTCTGCTCCGACATGACCGTAAACGAGACAGCCGTGATTTGCGCCCCAGTTCGCCATAACGGTGTAAACGTCCTTGCAAGCCTTGCCGTCGGTGATAGGCGCGAACCATGTGGACGGCCAGGTCTTGTCTGTGCGGTCAAGGAGTATCTTGTCCACGTTCTCCGGAAGCTCGCAGGTATATCCCTCAACTATCTGGATCGTGGGACCGAGACCCTTAACGAGGTTTACTCTTGCGAAGGTGCTCGGCATTACGCACTGCGTCGAGTAGCTGGAGGAGAATCCGCCGCCGCGGAAATATCCGAGGTTTGCACAGCACCACTTTGTCTTGTCAAGGCACGCCTTGATGTCGTCGTCGGTCATATCCCACCACTTCTTCATCACAGGCTCGCCCTTTTCGTTCTTTGCACCGCCGGTTCCGTCGAGAGAAGCGGCACCGCTGTTGATAAGATGTATGAAGCCGTCCTTTGCAGCGCCCTCGGGCTTCCAGCCGGTAACGCGTTCAACAGCGTCCGGAGACCAGTATGTACGAACGTCTGCGAAAATCGCGGCTCTGTCGGTAACTTCGTGGAGAAGCAGGAGAGTAGTTCCGTTGAGACCGTCGTTTTCGGTAGCGAAGGGGATAGGCTCACGTTTGCCGTTCCAGTCGAAAGAAGTGTTGAGTATTGCTTCGGTGAAGTCGGCGTTGGGCATAAAGTCTGTCCACATTCTCTGACCCTGGAATCCGCCGAGTACAGCGTTCCTGCCCTTTGACTCTTCGAGCCAGCCCATTTCCGCCAGCTTCTTGTTGCCCTTGAGGATATCGAGTACGATGCAGGTCATTTTTGCGATGAACTCCCAGTTCTGCTCCTTTTCCTTGGCAGTAAGGGATTTGCGCATATATGTCATGCCCTCGGTGGGGTTGATGTCGATACCTTCCTTGCAGTTCTCATGTATCCACGCGAGAGCTTTTTTGTATTCCTCCTCGTCGTAGATGCCGAGCTTTTCACGGCGGATTATCTCGGTCATATCCACCCACTCGACATGCATTCCGAGGTAGCTGCGGAAGAAGTCCTCGTTGCAGTATGAACCCGCGATACCCATTGCGACTGCACCGATATTTACATAGCTCTTGTTGCGTATATCGCCTACTGCCACTGCGCATTTCGCAAACCGCAGGATCTTGTCCGCAACGTCATCGGGCACCGATCTGTCGTCAGCGTCTTTAACATCGTGACCGTAGATCGAATAGCAGGGCATACCAATCTGGGCGTAGGCGGACATTGCCGCAGCGAGGAATACCGCACCGGGACGCTCGGTGCCGTTGAATCCCCATACTGCCTTGATCGTGTTCGGATCCTCGTCTATTACCTGTGTGACATAGCACCAGCAGGGCGTTACGGTGAGCGTTGCGACAACGTTCTCCTTTGAGAACTTTTCTCTGCAAGCCGCACTTTCCGCGATGCCGCCGATAGTGGTGTCCGCGATAACGCACTCCACCGGCTCTCCGCTTGCATGGCGCACGTTCTCGGTTATGAGCTTTGCGGCAGTCCTTGCAAGCTCCATTGTCTGCTCTTCAAGGCTTTCCCGAATGCCAAACTGTCTTCCGTCAATGACGGGTCTGATACCTATCCTGGATAACATATATTTACATTCCTTTCATTTTCCGGCATCTAAATGCCCTTTTGTAAATTATAGCAGATTATCCGTGACTTTGCAATATTTTTTTGTAAAAAATCGACGAATTTTAAAAAAGCTAAATTATTTATATTGCATGACGATATAACAATAAAAGAGGAGAAGCAAAGATCTGTGGTGAGGGAGGGAAGATTTATGTTGGTGAAGATGATGCCGTTAAAGAAAAAAAGAGGCTTTACGCTTGTCGAGCTTATCGTTGTTATCGCAATAGTAGGAGTTCTTGCCGCAATAATCATACCTGTCGTGACAGGATACGTTGACAAGGCAAACAGAGCCAATGACAAAACAATGGCAAAGCATATCCATGACCGTGCGCAGATAGTAATGACGGAGGACTTTGATGCGTTCAAATCTTTCCGGAGCCATAACTCAGGTAATTTTGTGTGTACTGCTGACGGGTTTGCAAGATACAATATGTGGGACGGAAGCGTTCAGGCAGAGGGAGATTACTGGCTCGTTATAGTCGGACGCATAAACGGTACCGCGAACTGCAAGAACAACGGAGAATACAGACTTATGCACTGCAACAATGAGCTTCAGTATTTCTGCGCCTGCTTCAACAACGATATAGGTCTTGTTACTCTGGGTAAAAAGACCCTCGAGAGAAAATCCTTGAACAACCAGAAGCTTATGGTGGAGCAGTTTGACACCGATGAGGGGAAGCTCTGCAAATCAAAGAAAATGTTCAAGTTCCCCATGAAAGCAACTTCCCATGAGATCAATTTTATCAACACAAGTGACGGAAATCTTACCGATAATTATCTTATCTGTCATCGGAGAGGCGAGCCAAACAACATAGAAGTGTGGGCAGGCTATTCTTTCGGCGTAGGCGGAAGCGGACCCCGCTACCGTATATATCCCGACCCCTGCCCGGTATATACTGCTTGAATACGCTGAGACCGCGGAGCTTAAGGCTCTGCGGTCTCAGACTTTCATGGGAGCCGCTTCGGCTTTCCGACGTGACCCTCACCGCCCCGCAAGCCCACTGAACAAGTCCCGTAAAACGTAACTTTGAAAGATGCATTGCAGATCGAAGCAGTGCTTTTTTGAAAGACCGAAACTGCGGATATACCGGAGAAGTGTTTCTGCCGCGCTTGACTATTAATGCGGGATATGCTATAATTGCAGTATAAAAACAGACGAAAAGGGAGCTATATGGACGTACACTTACGAACTGCGATAATACTTGCGGCGCTTGTATTCATGTCTGCATTCTTCTCGGCGGCAGAGACTGCTTTCACCGGTGCTAACCGCATAAGGCTGAAAAGCCGTGCGGAGAACGGCTCGAAGAAAGCCGAGCGTGCGCTTGAAGTCATGGAGCGCTATGACAAGACGCTGACGACTATACTGATAGGCAATAACATTGTTAATATACTGACATCATCTCTTGCGACCGTTCTGTGCATAGAGCTGTTTGGTGCTGCGGGAACGCTTATTTCCACGGTTGCGGTGACAGTGGTGGTGCTGATATTCGGAGAGATACTTCCGAAGACGCTTGCCAAGATGCATGCCGAGAACTTTGCCTGTGCGGTGAGCGGGATAATGAAGTTTCTTATGGCGGTGATGACACCGCTTTCCGCTGTATTCATACTGCTTCAGAAAGGCGCGGCGCGTCTGTTCGGCGGAAAGGGCAGCGAGGTCAGCATGACCGAACAGGAACTTATGCAGATAATAGATGAGATCGAGGACGAGGGCGTGCTTGAGGAGCAGGAAAGTGACCTTGTGCGCAGCGCGCTGGAATTTGACGAGACCCTTGTATCCGCGATAATAACACCGCGCGTGAATGTTGTGGCAGCCGATATAAACACCGGTATCGACGAGATGCGGGAGCTTTTCCGCAAAGAGGGATATTCCCGGATACCGGTATATGAGAAGTCCGTCGATCATATTGTAGGAATTGTGAAGCACAAGGACTTTTTTGAAAAGCTTGTGGCAGGCGAAAACTTCTATGTACGGGATATTGTACAGGAAACGATGTTTGTACCGGGACTTATGAAGATATCGGACGTACTGCGAAAGATGCAGCGCAGCAAGATACATCTTGCCGTGGTAGTTGACCAGTACGGCGGCACGGACGGCATAGTGACGGTCGAGGACATAATGGAGGAGCTTGTCGGCGAGATCTGGGACGAGACCGACGAGGTAAAGGCGCCGGTGCGCTTTATAAGCGAGAATGTATTTGAGACGAGCGGGGAAGTTGCACAGAACGATTTCAACCGTTACTTTGAGGGACGTTTTGAGATAAACTCGGACAGCAACACGATAGGCGGCTGGATATACGAGCTTTTCGGGCGCATACCGGAGGAAGGGGAGACTGTTGATACGGAAGATTTCCGCATCACGGTTGAGAGCCTTGATGAGCTTCGCGTAGGGAAGCTGAGATTTGAGATACTTCCGGAACATGACGAAACAACGGATCATAACACATTTGCCGGACGCATAAGCGATGTGCGCAGCCGCTTCTCGGACAAGGAAAAAGGGCAGAGTGAGCGATAAATGGAATTTTATGTGCTTGTGACGGTCATATCCGCAGTCTCGTTCACAGCAGATATGATACTGCGCTATATGGAGAAGATACGCTCGTTCGGAATGGAGGAGCGCCTGCACAATATCAAGGGCAGTACAGTGCCGATAGAGGATTTTATCCCGCACAACATCACGATGCTGACTGTATGGGGAATGTCGCTCGGCGCGTTCGGGATATTTATGAAGCTTCTCGGAGTGCACCCGTTCTTAAGCTTTCCGTCGTCTGCTGCATTCGCCTGTATCGTGAACTTTACGGTGATGCATTTTATCAAGCCGTTTTACCAGGACATACTTGGCGACGAGCTGTCTGAAAAGACGGATATAAGCGGCACTTCCGCTGTCTGCACCGAGCGCATAGCCGGCGATGACTACGGCAGGATAGGGATTGAATATCACGGCAAACACTACGAATTTGAAGCGATATCCGAGTATGAAACGGACATAGAGAAAGGCGAGCAGGTGCTCGTCCTCTACCGCGAAGGTCAGTTCTGCGTCGTCGAAAAGAGCTCCGAACTTCTCGATGTGCTCAACGAGAAGTGATCCGTCGCTCGAGAAGGGTCGCGCACGGCGCTCGAGAGGGTCGCTGACGCTCGAGACTGGGGGCACCCCTTTTGTGAACAAAAGGGGCTTCCCCCAGACCCCCTCCTCAAAAAACTTTGATCGCTTCGCAGTTAAGGTGGAGAGTTATCATAAAAAAGACCGCTGAGTGCAGATCGGGCATTCAGCGGTTTTTTTCAGCTTTCTCTGACTGTATTGGCAGCAGATAAGGCTGACGGCGACACCCGTGTGCGCATAATGCGGATATGCAGGAAAACCGCGGCTGCGGAAGTCAGTATCTCCGCGATAGGGAATGTGATCCAGACGAGCCATGCGTTTTCGGCTTCACCGCCGGATAATGCCGCAAAGATCAGAGCGAACGGAAAGACGAATACAAGTTGTCGGCAAAGCGAGATGATGAGAGAGCTGATACCGGCACCGAGCGCCTGGAATATGCCCTGGAAAGCGATGTTTGCACCGGCAAAGACAAAGCATACCGAGATTATCCGCATTGCGCTGATACAGAGTTCGTTTGTCACGCCGGAAAGTCCGAATACCGCCGCGAAAGGCTCCGCAAATATTTCGAGGAATATGGTTCCGGCGATCATTATGATGAAGGTGTAGAGATGACCGTATTTCACAGCGTCCCGTATTCTGTCAGCATCTCCCATTCCGTAGCTGAACGCAGTGATTGGCATTATCGCGTCACGCATGCCGAATGCGGCGAAAAGCAGGAACTGCATCACCTTGTAGTAAAGTCCGTATGCCGTGACAGCTTCGCCTGCGATACCTCCGAGCACCAGGTTCATTCCGTAAGTCATAACTGATATCAGCGCCTGGGAGATTATCGCGGGGAGACCGATGGAGTAAATGAGCTTTATAGTGCGGAGATCGGGTTTGAAGTATATGAGTTTGTTTGAGATCGACTTGTTGACTTTGAGGTGGAAAATGAATGCGAGCGCAAAAGATACGATCTGACCGATGACAGTCGCGTATGCTGCGCCTTTGACTCCCATTTCCGGGCAGCCGAGAAGTCCGTATATCATTATCGGGTCAAGCACGATGTTTGTGACTGCACCTGCTATCTGTGCCGCAGTAGAGTATACCGAATGACCGGTAGCCTGCAGAAGCTTTTCGTAGATCGCGAAGAAGCACATTCCGAATGAGAAAATGCAGCATATCTGCAGATATTCCGTACCCATGCGGGCAGCGTCCGGATCCGAGGTCTGCGAGCCGATGTAAAGACCTGTGCCGAAGATGCCGAAAAGGAGGAATGCCGCATAGATCACAGCGGACATGAACGCGGCATTTCCTGCGGTTCGGTTTGCCTGTTCATGGTCACCGCTTCCGAGGCTTTTTGCAGTGAGGACATTCGCGCCCACACCTGTACCGATACCCACGGCAACCATAAGCACCTGCATCGGGAAAGCGAGGGTAAGCGCATTGAGCGCCTGTTCGCCGCCGTTTGCCATATTTGAGACGAATGCGCTGTCAACGATGTTGTACACCGCCTGAAGCACCATTGACACTATCATCGGGATACCGGTGGACAGCATAAGCTTCTTTACCGGCATCACAGCCATTTTTTCGTTTGTTTCCATATCTTTCCTCCTGCTGCATAAGCGCAAAAAAGCGCAGGCGTAGATCCGTTAAGCCGGACTTACGCTTGCGCTGCACACTTCTGCAATATTCTTATTGTCTTTATTATAGCATTCCGGAATGAAAAAATCAACGGCAATTCTTCACAAAAATAAGGTTTTTGTCAGTCGTTGGTCTGCGCGTTTTCCGGATTTTTTCCTTTACCGCGCACGAAGATCAGCTTGAAAAGGGTGCGGATAAGGGGCTGGATAAAGAAAAGCTGTGTAAAAAGAACGCGAACGGGAAGTTGAAGCATACAAGCTTAAGCCAGTTTGCAAGAAGCGTCAGAATGCTGAATCCCGCATAGTAAGGATAATACAGGAACGCGGCGAGAAAGCTCATTGCCGGGCACATGATACCTACCGTGGCGCAGATTATAGCGGTCTCAAAGAGGACAGGGTGGGTCTTCGCCGGGTCAAAGACTTTGCAGGCAAGGCGGAATGAGCAGGGGCTTCCCACAAATATCTCAAGCGTGTAGGCAAGGACAAATTCAATGCAGACTACCGCCCATATCGGCAGATTCGCGCCGAGCATATAAACGCCGCCCATGCTGTCTATTGCGCCGAGAACGGTATTCCGACCCGTTGCCGACATGAGCGTCTGACCGTTTACGACATAAAGGCTGTAGAAAACGTAGGCGTGAACTGTGACGATGACCGTCATAAGCGCGAACATCATTCGCTGAAACTGATTCTGTGGCATAACTGTTTCCTTTCGTGCATACAAAAAACGCAGTATGCCAAGCCGATCCGCACTTGTGATCAGACTTATGCATGCGGAAAGACCGCCGTACTGCGTGTGTCGCTGCGTATGTAATATTTATGTCGGTATTATAGCATATTGAAAGCCGTGTTTGCAAGCTTTTTTCCTCCGAGAAGCGGAAATTCGTGAACAATTATTGCGGTTCGGGTGTTGAAACAGAAAATAATTTGGCTAATATGTACAAATAAAGTATTGACATTGAAATTTAGGTGTGATATACTGTTATGTGATCCGGCTCAAAGTCTTTGCCGGAAAGAATGTAATCGTTTAACCTGCCGGAGGATATTATGCTTGAAAAAATCAAAACCGCACTGCTTATAGGCGTAATAATGATAACTGTCGGGTGCGGAAATTCACCCGGAACAAAGGCGGAGAGTACGAGTGCAGCTTCTTCTGCCCGGACTGCTCCCTCGGAGACTGCGGGAACCAATGCCGATGACTGGTTTACCGCTTCGGAGACGGCAAAGAGAATGGGTGTCGGGCTTAACCTCGGGAATACTATGGAAGCGTATGACGCAAACGGCTGTGAGAAGTCCACTTATGAGTGGATCCCGGAAGTCGGCGGCAACAAGCCGCAGGACTACGAGACCTGCTGGGGAGCGGAAGTTACCACGCAGAAGATCGTTGACGGCATACGGGACGCAGGTTTCGGCACTGTCAGGATACCTGTTTTCTGGGGCAATATGATGAAGAATGACGGTACATGGACGATAAACTCCGAGTACATAGCGAGAGTTAAGGAGATCGTCGATTACTGCATGAATGACGGGCTCTACGCGGTAGTCAATATCCACCATTTCGACGAATTCATAATAAGAAGGAACAGTACGGCTGAATGCGAGAGGATCTTCACGACGCTCTGGACGCAGATAGCCGGTTATTTCAAGGATTATCCGGAAAAGCTCGTTTTCGAGGGCTACAACGAATACCTCGGCGGCGACAGGTTTGGCAGCAGCGGTGTTCTCACACAGCTTTCCAAGGACGAAGCCTATGACCTCACCAACAGAATGAATGCGGCATTCGTCAATGCAGTCAGAGCGACCGGAGAAAATAACGCAAAGCGGGTGCTGATAATCTCCGGCTACTGGACGAACATTGACAACACGACCGACAGCCGGTTCCTTATCCCTGCCGACAGTGCAAAGGATAAGCTTATGGTGTCGGTGCATTATGTCGATAACTCGATGTACTGGGAAAGACAGATCGGAAGCACAAAGTGGCTGTCATATACCGACGACCAGTGCAGACGGCTGACAAATGCGTTCACGTCGAAGAACATACCTGTGTTCCTCGGGGAGACTACATCGCGCTATCCGCGTGAGAATTTCGCTTCCGGTGCAAAGTACACCGATTCGTCTGAATGTCTGGAGATCGTGCTTGATAAGCTTACGGATCTCGGATTTGTGCCGGTGCTCTGGGATACAAGCAACAACTTCTATTCACGGACTGACTGCAAAATAAAAAGCGAAGCCGACAGCACAGTGATACGCAAAATATCCGACAAGCTGGCGGAAAAATAAACGGAGGGTAATATGAAAAAAGGTATTGTTGCAAAAACAGCCGCAGCGTTTATCGCGTCGGCACTGCTGATGTCCGGCTGCGGGACGGCTCAGTCAGATACGGCAGGGACCGCGGCTGAACCGCAGGAATCGCAGGTGCAGGATATGACAGAAGAAAGCACGGAAAAGAACACACTTACCGCCCTTGAAGTGTCAAAGCTCATGGGCAACGGCATCAATCTCGGCAACACTATGGAAGCCTACGATCATACCGGCTATCTGAACGGCAAGGACCCGACTTCATCGGAAAGCGCATGGGGAATGCCGCACACTACCCGCGAGATGATCGACGGAATGAAGGCCGCGGGATTTGATACACTGCGCATACCCGTGGCATGGACAAACGGAATGAACTTCGAGAGCGGCGACTACACCATTGATTCCAGACTGCTTGACAGAGTTGAGGAGATCGTCGGTTATGCCCTTGATGCGGATATGTATGTTATAGTGAACGATCACTGGGACGGAAGCTGGTGGGGAATGTTCGGCTCCGCGTCCGAGGAGACCAGAAACAGCGCAATGGAGATGTACAAGTCCATGTGGTCACAGATCGCGGAGCGCTTCGGTGACTATTCCTACAAGCTGATATTCGAGTCCGCGAACGAGGAGCTCGGCGACAGGCTCAACGACAAGGATATAGCGAAGGATTCCGGCACTCTCTCCGAGAACGAATGCTATGAGATGACATATAAGATCAACAGCGAATTTGTGAAGCTGATACGCTCCACCGGGGGAAAGAACGCCGACAGATTCCTGCTTATCGCCGGCTACAATACGGATATCACACGCACCTGTGATGACAGGTACAAGATGCCGGAAGATACCGCTGACGGCAAGCTTTTCCTTTCCGTGCATTACTATACGCCCTGGGATTACTGCGGCATCAAGGCTTTGGATCACTGGGGCTCGCCGAAGCAGTACGAGGAGCAGAACCGCCTGCTGAAGATGCTGACAAAGTTCACGGATCAGGGCTACGGCATCATCATCGGTGAGTATGCCGTGCTTATGAACGGGTTAAGCCCTAAGCCCGATACCGATATCTTCTACACCAACTTCCTCAACAACTGCGATCTGTACAACTATGTGCCGATGCTGTGGGACTGCAACAACCTCTATCGCAGAAGCGAGTGCAGGATAGTGAACGAGGAACTCGGAAAGCTGTTCCTTGACAGAAGTCTCTCCGCCCAGTCGTCGCTTACCGATGAGCAGATAGCGGAGAACGCGCAGAAGGGAATTGAAGAAGCGCTTGAAGCGGCGAACGACAGAATGACGGACGACGGTGATATACCTGCTTCCGACGATACGGCGGTAGCGTGGATAATGTACCAGAGCGGCGATTATACCGCGGCTTACTGCGTAGGCGATCTTTATGACCCAACCAACAAGACATACGGTATTAAGGCACAGAACGCACTTATCACAGGCGAGGGTACATACACGGTATCGCTTGACCTGAGCGATATCGGCAACCCGAAGGGTGTTGCGTTCTCGGCTCTCGGCATATCCAACGGCGAAATTCTGTATCCGGGATATACCGTCACGATCGACAGCTTCAAGGTCAACGGCGCTGAAAAGGAACTTTCCGGCAAGCCCTACACATCTTCCGACGATAAGAAATGCACCCGTGTCAACCTCTGGAACCAGTGGGTAAACAAGGTCCCCGAAGATGCGCGCACGGCAGACGGTGATCTTGAGGGCGCTTCCGCGCAGATATGGAATGCCGGCAAGAATGAGAAGATAATGAATGTCGAGATCACATTCACCTTCTCCGCTCCGTGACCCGCACAGATATCTTTAATATACAGCTGATGAAGACCGTTCGGGACAATTGTTCCGGACGGTCTTTCAATATCCGCAAATAAATCTGAAAGAAAATGAAAAAATACTTGCAATTTATTCCGTTTTATGATATAATGTGAATAAGTATAAAATAAGGGAGAGATTTGGGGAGAAATTTTATGCAAATCAACGAAAAATTGCTGGGCTGGTTGTATAACTTTGTCTCTGAGGTTAAAGATCGTCCTTTTAAGACCGAGGATTTTGAGGAAATCTGCAAACAGATGAAAATCTCAAGACTTTACTATGATTTTGACCTCGGCGACACCAGTCCGTACCGAAACCGTAAGATGCAGAATCTTGTGGTTCCGGGTTCCGAAGCCGGAAAGCCTGTTGTGGTATATGACAGTGGGGAAAAGTCCGGTTTCTCATTCAAAGTCCCTTATTTCTACCGCGGAAGTGAGTATGTTCATTCTTACATCGAGTTCAAAGAGGGCGTTGAAGAGAAAGACGTAAACAAAGACTTCTGTAAGCTTATCTCGGATATACTATATATTTCCGGCAGCAGGATCAATATGCAGATGATGCTCAATTATGCCGAGACGACAGATCCGCAGACCGGCATACCTAATTCTATTTTCATCGGGCGCAAATATGAAGAGATCACCCGTACTGTACCTGCCGAAAATTACGTTGTGCTGTATATCAACCTCCAGAACTTCAAGTATCTGAATGAAGTCGGAACGTCAAAAGGCGGCGATGAGGCAATCCTGCAATATTCCCATAAGATAACCGGTTTTGTGGGAGAAGATGAATGCGTATGCCGTATGGGCGGCGACAATTTCGTCATGTTCATTCGCAGGGAGAACTTTGACAGCGTGGTTGAAAAGCTAAGCATTGTAACACTTGATAAGCTTCAGAGCGTTCCCGGGCGTTCGTTCGAGATTTCCGCGTGGATAGGCGTTTCCGGCAGTATGCCGGACGATAAGCGCAATTTCAATGTGCGGATAAATGAAGCGGCGATAGCTTGCAATATCGGAAAGACCCGGCTTAAGCAGAAACTTGTGTTCTATTCCGAGGAGCTCAAAGTCCTTATCAACCGCGGCAGAGAGATCATGTCCATGTTCTATCCCGCCGTAAAGAATCACGAGTTTCACCCGTTCTTCCAGGCGAAGGTGGATATGCGCACCGGAAAGCTTATGGGATTTGAGGCACTGTGCCGTTGGATCCACGACGGCAGGTTCATTTTCCCGGATCAGTTCATACCGGTCCTTGACAAGGAAGGGCTTATCCACGAGCTTGATATAACGATCTTCCGTGAGACTTGCGCAGCGATCAAGCGCTGGAAAGATATGGGACTGAACCCGCCGAGAATATCATCTAACTTCTCCCGCAAGAACCTTTTCATATCGGACATTGAGGACAAGATAAGCCGTACCATAGAGGAAAACGGCATTTCAGTCGGCGATGTTGAGATAGAGATAACCGAAAGTGTACAGGAATCTGAGACAGCCCGTCTCATTTCATTTGTCCGCAATCTCAAGGAGCGCGGTCTGCATATTTCTATCGACGATTTCGGAACGGGTTATTCCTCGCTTATGCTGATACATAACATTGACGCAGACGTCATAAAGATCGACAAGAGCTTTGTTGACGAGATACCGGGGGACAAGAAGTCCGAGGTGCTTATCGAGAGCATCATAAGCATTGCCCGCAATCTCAATATGTCTGTCATCGCAGAGGGTGTTGAGACAGCGGAGCAGGGCAGATCGCTTTTAAATCTCGGCTGTGAGAACGCACAGGGCTATTATTACAGCAAGCCGGTCGATTTTGAAGCGGGAACCGAGATTATCCGCAAAGGCTTCTTCGAGCCCATAGCCTGATCATAAACATAGACAAATTCACAATGCACAATTCACAATGCACAATTGTGGAGCGCGCTTTGCGCGCATATCTGAATCGTGACGAAATTACATGATTTTGTCGACAGATAGATACAGATTTAGTATAAAAATCCCGCTGAAATCACATAAGTTTCAGCGGGATTATTTCTTTGTGAAGAGTCTTGTCAAGTTCCGTTTTACGGTCATTCGGGTCCAGCGTCACGCTGGCGCGATCCAGCCGCGCAGGCTGGCGCCGTCCGCGTAGGACACAGCGCGTCAGCGCAGATAACGACGTCCGCGCAGGACACAGCGCGTCAGCGCAGCTGCAGAGACTTGTCCGGAGCACCGATCTGCTGACGCTCAACGAGCTCGGCGAAAATGCCGCGCTTGGCGATAAGCTCCTCGTAGGTTCCGTCCTCGGCGATCCTGCCTTCGTCCATGACGATGATCCTGTCGCAGTTGCGTATCGTCGAAAGCCTGTGGGCAACCACGATCCTTGTGCAGTTCAGCCCGTCCAATGATTCGGAGATCTTTTTCTGCGAGATGTTGTCGAGGGCGCTGGTGGCTTCATCAAATATCAGTATCTTCGGCTTCGGCGCGATCGCTCTTGCGATCATTATGCGCTGCTTCTGACCGCCGGATATGCCGCCCTGTCCCTCGCTGATGACCGTGTTCATGCCCATAGGCATGGCGCGTATGTCATCTGCTATGCCGGCTGTTTCCGCAGCTTCCCACGCTTCATCTACCGAAAGATGCGGCGCGGAGATCACTATATTCGAGTAGATGTCACCTTGGAACAGCGAACCGTCCTGTGTTACCGCACCTATCTTTTTGCGTAGTGAACGCAGGTCTATGCGGCTGATATCCTTTCCGTCATAAAAGACAGAACCCTTTTCCGGCATCTCAAAACCGAGCAGCAGCCTTATCAGCGTACTCTTGCCGCAGCCGGTCCTTCCGACTATCGCCACATACTCGCCGGGCTTTATCCTGAGATTCATTCCGTTTATTATATACGGTGAACGCTCGTCATATCTGAAATAAACATTGTTAAGCTCTATGCTTCCGGAAAGAGAAGATACGCTCTCCTTTTCGCTGTCGGATTCCGGCAAAGTCTCAAGTATCGGTGCCGTGAGTTCAAGTATAGGACGTATCTCCGCACCCATTGTCAACACTTCCGCAAGTGCTTTGAAAGCGGCGGTGAGCATTCCGTATGATGCCGAAAATGCCATATAGTCGGAGGGGGATATGCCGGCTTTTACCGAAAGTGCATACATCACTATCATTCCTATCAATGATACCGCGAGATTAACGGCGCTGCTTATTTTAAGAAACAGCGGAGGGTCATATAAAAGCTCCGCCCCTTCCGCATAGTGTGCAGCCCATTTTGCAAATGCACGCTTTTCCGAGCCGGAAAGCTTGATCTTCTGCACGCCTGTTATAAGCGAATATGTAAGACCGCTGAGCTTGGCTGAATGCTCAACTTCGCGTCTCGTGATCTTCAGTCTCATATATGCGGTGATAAGCGAGACTGCCAGAGTCGCAGTCATTACGAGGACTGCCGGCAGCACAAGCTCCGGTGCAAACCGGAATATCTGACCAATGAATATAAGCGAGAATACCGATGTTATACTTGTGGAGAAAATACCCTCCACTAAAAGGGAGCAAAGCCGTTTTACCGAACGGACACGGTTCGCAAGCTCACCGGCGGTGAATTTCCGGAAGAACTCCGCAGGGAGCCGCAGGAGCCTCATCATCATCGACGACTCCAATGCAAGCATCAGCTTGTTTTCCGTACTTGTGACCGAAAGCTGCTTCACTGCTTTGAATATGTGCGAGGATATCGCGGTGCAAAGAAGAAAGAACGCTGTACCCCACAGTATATTGACATTTCCCTCTGTCAGAACGAATCCGGTCAGTATCTTTGTAATGATCGGTATGAAAGACCCTGCCAGCACCACAAGAAAAACCGACAGCAGATATATCGTCAGATCGTTTGTAGTGTAGTTCTGCCGCATGAACCGGAAAAGGTCACCGAAGCCGAGCTTCTTATCCGGCAGAGGACGGTAAAAGCATAATGCGTCCTTGGTGAAAAGACCGGCATTCCGTGAGCTGATCTTTTCTTCCCTGCCGCCGGAGATGTACTTGTAGCCGCCGGTGAATTCCGGGATCGCCGCAACGGGAGCGCCGCTTTCCTTAAGATACAGTATCAGTGGACCGAAGGAGTCCTTGTACCATTTTTCCGTCAGTTCAGCTTCTCTGTACATGACTCCGCTGTGCCGGAGCGCGTTTTCAAGCTGCTCCTGCGGAGGGAGCTTTTCGTCCTGAACAGACGAAGGCTTCATGTGGTAGTACCGGAGCACCTCGTCAACAGCATCTTTTGTGATTATGCGGGAATCGTTAAGGCTGCCCGCACCGCGCCTTCCGATAACAGCAGACGCCATGCGGAAGACCGAGTCTTCAAATATGTCCTGATCGCTTTGTTTGCGCAGTCTTATCTGTTCATCAAACCAGCCCAATTTATCTTACCTCTTTATTCTACGGAAACAAGCTTTGTGTAATATCCGCCCTTGGCGTAAAGCTCCTCGTGGGTGCCGCGCTCAACGACTTCGCCCTTGTCAAGCACCACTATCTCATCGCAGTCGCGGATCGTTGAGAGCCGGTGCGCGATCACTATGCAGGTTATGCCCCTGTCCTTGACTGCCTTTACAAGCTCGTATTCCGTCTTGGCGTCAAGGGCGCTTGTAGCCTCGTCCATTATGATGACCGAAGGATCCTGGGCAAGGACTCTTGCGATCTCAAGTCTCTGGCGCTGACCGCCGGAGAGATCCTTTCCGCCTTCGATTATCATTCCCCGGTATCCGCCCGGACGCTGCATTATATCGTCGTGTATCTGCGCATCTCTTGCCGCGAGTATCATTTCAAAATCCTCTATCGAGCTGTCCCACATCTTGATATTGTTTGCTACGGTATCTTCAAAGAGGATAATGTCCTGGTCAACGACAGCGACAGAGCTTGTGAATACCGAACGGTCTATCTCTCCGATCGGCTTTCCGTCGAAGAGTATCTCGCCGCTCCAGGGTTCATAAAGACCGGATATCAGCTTCGACAGCGTACTCTTTCCGCAGCCGGAAGCACCTACGAACGCGATCCGGCTTCCCTGACCGAGCTTCATTGAAAAATCCTTGATAAGCGGTTCGGCAAGCCGTGAATATCCGAAAGTCACGTTTTTAAGCTCTACCTCGCCGTGCAGTTTCGTATAGTCCGCTTCATCGGACAGCGGTGTGTCCGAGTAGTACACATCGTCGGGGTACTGCATAACGTCCTCGACGAACTCCATCTGTGTCCGCATTTCCTGGATAGTCTGACCGGCGGAGATCACGAGATCGGCAGGCTGCATGAACAGCAGCAGGAAGTTCTGGAATGCGAGTATCGCTCCGAGGGTGAACTGCCCGTTCATGGTAAGGTAGATGCCGATCACGAGCACCGAGTAGTTTACGATATCGGAGATAAGGGAGGGAATAAGTCCGAGATTTGCGTTCAGCTTATCGAATTTAGCAGACTGCGCGTTCACGGAAGCCTGATATCCTGACCATTTCTTGAAAAAGCCGGACTCGGCTCCGCTGGACTTTATCGTCTCGATCATCTGGATCCCGGAAACTGTCGAAGAAGCGAGATTGCCTTCTCCGCGCATCTGGACTCTTGTGATATTCACGCGCTTTGCAGAGATATAGTGGCATACGATAATGTTGATGACGATGCCCAGCAGTCCGACAAGTGTCAGTAGTACGCTGTATTTCAGCATTATCAGCAGATATACAAGCATCATCGCTATATCGAGCAGGAGCGGGGTGAGCGTATCCACGAGCGTTTCCGCGATAGAAGTGTTTGTCTCATGCCTTGTCTGGATATCTCCGGCATTTCTCTGCGTGAAGAACTCTATCGGCATTTTCAGTATCTTCCACATATATGTACTGCTGCCGATGACTGCCATTTTTCCGTTTATCTTCAGCGAATAAACGGCGTGGACTGCTTCTATCACGACATGAACCGTCACAACTGCCGACAGCAGGATAATGAACGGTATCAGCAAATCGTCATTCTCCTTCGTGAGCATCCTGTCCAGGAAAAACCGTGAGAACAGGGGATATGTCGTATCCAGCAGATAACCGACGAGAGTCGTCAGCATAACGAATATGACAGCTCCGGCTGCGCCTTTGAGTCTTTTTGACGCGAAGGACAGCATGCTTTTCTTTTTGCCGCCCGGCTCGAAGTTTTCCGTAGGCGTTATCATGATGCAGATGCCGGTAAAGCATCTGTCGAATTCCTCCATGCTGACTTTTATATTGCCTCTTGAGGGATCATTCAGCAGGACGCTTTTCCCTCTGAAACCGCAGCATACAACGAAATGGTTGAAGTTCCAGTGTATTATGCAGGGGAACACAGCTTTTTTTCTGAGTCCTGCCGGTTCGCACTTGAATCCCTTTGCGCTGAATCCGTAGCTTCGTGCGGCGACTGCAATATTCTTTGCACTTGCTCCGTCGCGCGAAACGCCGCAGTCGAGCCTTACTTTTTCGAGAGGGAGCCACTTGCCGTAGTAAGCGGCGATCATGGAAAGGCAAGCCGCTCCGCATTCGAGCGCTTCCAGCTGTATTACCACCGGTACTTTAGCCACCCCGTTATGCACCGGTTTTCCGATCTTTCTAATGCCCATGATGGGTGCAGCCTCCGTCAGTCCAGAAGCAGGTCTATGACCTGCGTTACATCGTATCCTACCTTTGCGGAATAGGTTCCGTCCGGTATGTTTACCTTAGCGGAAGCTATGACATTTCCGTTCCCGTCTTTTCCTACCGATAATATAGACGCGGTCACACCGCCGATAGTCACAGTCTGACCCGCTTTAACGTTTTCCGATTTGTAGGCGTCGTCGAATGTCATCGTCATAACGCCGTTTCTGATCTCGGCGGTTCCGGCGGCATAGCTCTCGATCGCTGTGAAATTCGCCCATGTGATAAGTGCCGCGAGTATCAGTATCGCTCCGGCAAGAACAGCCCAGACTGACGGCTTCGTAACATGAAGATAGTCGTTGAGCTGATCGGGGGCAGATAAACGTTCAAGGCTTTTTTTTCTGAAAATGCTTTCTTCCATTTTATAGTACCTCTGTCGGTTTGACTCGATTTTTCTATAATGACATTATACCAAACAGACGCTAAAAAGTCAATAAATTTGACCTTTTTGCCGTTCAATTCCACTTCCGGAGCAGTGCCGGACCAGTTTTTCTGCCTTGACACAGAACGGAAAAAAGTGTATAATTAATAAGTATCATTGTCCTGTGAGGGACATAGTGAAAGGAAAGATAACAGTGCCGGCAAAACTTAAAGAACTGTTTGAAAACATAGATCTTGATCCCGTGGCAGGGGAGGGCGATGTTCTCTCCGCGGTGCATAAGGAATCCGATAACTCGCTTATACTCCAGCTCAGTCTGTCGGAACGCGTTCCCTTTGATACGCTGTTCGGGGCAGCTGACGCGATACGCGCCGAGCTTGAAAGCGGGAGAGTCAGCATATACCCGAAATATGCTCCGGAGCTTTTCGATGAAGAAGCAGCTCTTGATATAACCCGGTTCTTAAAGCGCGAAGGGTACAACGTGAACGGCTATTTTGACGATGCGAAGGCTGCTGTTAGCGACGGCTCGGTTGTTTATGAGCTGGAGCATTACGGTGAGCAGATGCTTTCCGCTCTCGGTATAGATACCCAGATCCGTAAGTTCATAAAGGGCTTCTACGGGCTTGATATGACAGTAGGCTTTTCGGGCAGAACTACCCTCGATCTTGAAGAGTATTCCCGCAAGGTAGCCGAGGAAGATGCGGCATTGCCGATACCTGTTCCGGCACCTCCGCCCGAACAGTCCTCGTCCGGCTCCGGTCAGTACAAAGGTTCCGGTTACAGCGGCGGAAGCGGTTCCGGCAGCGGAAACGGCGAGAAGAAGCGCTATTCCCGCGGACCGGCGGTACATGAGCCGCCGGAAGCGATGAAGCTGATGTTTACGCACCCGATGCTGCGTGATGAGGCGGAGCTTGTTATCGGCAAGCCGATAAACGATGCGCCCATTAGAATGATCGACTTGAACGGCGAGACGGACGACGTAACGCTCTGGGGAGAGGTCTTCTTCACGGAGGACAAGTCAGTAAAGGACGGCAAGTACAATGCCAAGACCGTTTATTTCACAGACCGTACATCTTCGCACATACTTCGTGTATTCACCTCCGCGGACAAGGCAGCGGCATACTCCTTCCTAAAAAACGGCGCGACAGTTCTGGTGAACGGTTCCGCCAAAATTGACAAATACGCAGGCGGTTCTCTTGTGATAGAACCGCGCTCGATAATGACGGTAAAGACGCTGTCGAGATCGGATACTGCCGAGGAAAAGCGTGTCGAGCTGCACATGCATACGAATATGTCCGATCTTGACGCGATAACTCCGCCCGGCGAACTTGTGATGCAGGCGTACAAGTGGGGACACCCGGCTGTCGCTATAACCGACCACGGCAATGTCCAGGCTTTCCCGGAAATTATGAACACTGTCGATAAGATACGCAAGAATGACCCGGAAACGGCATTCAAGCCTATTTACGGTATGGAAGCCTACTTTGTGAACAACGAGGCACAGCTTGTTGAGGGCTGTACTTCCCGCAGCATAGATGACGATATCGTTATATTTGACGTGGAGACGACCGGTCTGAGCCCGGCGTCCTGCCGGCTTACGGAAATAGGTGCGGTGAAGCTCCGCGGGCTTGAGATCGTGGAGGAGTTCCAGACCTTCGTCAATCCCGGTCAGCCTATCCCGCAGGAGATCACCGAGCTTACCGGCATAACCGAGGAAATGGTAGCGGACGCGCCTTCTGACAAGGAAGCGGTTTCCGCATTTATGAAGTTCTGCGGTGATGCACCGGTAGCTGCGCACAATGCAAGCTTCGATATGTCATTCATACGGGCTGCGTCTGAGCGGCACAGGCTCGGATTCCGCGCCGACAGCATAGATACTCTTGCTATCTGCCGCGCCCTCTTCCCGAACAAGCGCAAGCATAAGCTGGACGCTATGGCAGAGCAGTTCGGTCTCGGCGATTTCAACCACCACCGCGCTATCGACGATGCCAAGATGCTCGCTCTGATATATCAGAAGCTTATCGCCGAGAGCAGAAAGGGCAGGGAAATAAAGAAGCTGGGAGATCTTAACCTGCTGACCGGCACAGATGTCCGCAATCTTCCGTATTACCACATGATAATACTTGTGAAGAACAACACGGGACTTAAAAATCTGTACAGGCTCATCGGTCTGTCGAACCTCAACTACTTCAAGAGCAGACCGCGCATACCGCTCTCAGAGCTGAAAAACAACCGCGAGGGTCTTATAATAGGAAGCGCCTGCGAAGCCGGAGAGCTTTACCGCGCTATCGAAGCCAAGAAGCCGGACGAGGCGATAGAGGAGATCGCGTCGTTCTACGATTACCTTGAAATACAGCCGATCACGAATAACCGGTTCCTTATCGAAAAGGGCGTGGTGAATTCGGAACTTGAGCTGCGCAATATAAACAAGAGGATCTGTGACCTCGGAGACAAACTCGGAATACCGGTAGTCGCCACCTGCGACGCGCACTTCAAGAACAAGGAGGATAAGATCTTCCGCGATATCCTCAAAGCCGGACAGGGTTACGATGACGAGGGTGAACAGCCCGACCTCTATTTCCGCACTACCGACGAGATGCTGGAGGAGTTCAGCTACCTCGGCGAGGAGCGCGCAAAACAGGTAGTTATCGACAACCCGTGTATGATCGCGGAAATGATAGATAATATAAGACCGATACCGAAAGGCACATTTACCCCGTTCCTCGAAGGCGCGGAGGAAGAACTCCAGCGTCTTTGCTGGGACAGGGCAATGGACTGGTACGGCTACGAGGACAAGATCCCGGAGATCGTTTCAAAGCGTCTGCAGCGTGAGCTTGACGCTATCATAAAGTACGGATTCTCGGTGCTTTACATGATCGCGCAGAAGCTTGTCGCATTCTCTGAGAAGAACGGCTACCTTGTAGGTTCCAGAGGATCGGTAGGTTCCTCATTCGTTGCAATAATGTCAGGTATCTCGGAAGTAAATCCGCTCCCGCCGCATTACAGATGCAGGAAGTGCAGATACAACGAGTTCATCACCGACGGCTCGGTAGGTTCGGGATTCGATCTTCCCGAAAAGAACTGCCCGAACTGCGGAGAGCCGATGTTCCGCGACGGGCACGATATCCCGTTCGAGACGTTCCTCGGATTCAAGGGCGACAAGGCGCCTGATATAGACCTTAACTTCTCCGGAGAAGTGCAGGGCAAAGTCCACCGCTACACAGAAGAACTGTTCGGTACGGACCACGTTTTCAAGGCGGGTACTATCTCCGCTATCCAGGAGAAGTCAGCGATAGGATATGTCAAGAAGTATCTTGAACAGAAGCATATCATGGTCAATAACGCTGAGATGATCCGTCTTGCAAAGGGCTTCACAGGCGTAAAGCGTACCACATCACAGCACCCCGGAGGAATGGTCGTTGTTCCGAACAACTACGACGTTTACGATTTCACAGCCGTACAGCACCCTGCAGACAAGTCCGAGAGCGATATGATAACCACGCACTTCGACTTCCATGCGCTGCACGATACGATACTCAAGCTCGATGAGCTGGGACACGATGTTCCGACGCTCTATAAACATCTCGAAGATATGACCGGAATAAAGATCGCAGATGTCTCAACCTCCGATCCGAAAGTGTACAGCCTGTTCACTTCGCCGGAAGCACTTGGTATAACCGAAGCCGAGACCGGTATTCGCACCGGTACATTCGGACTTCCGGAATTCGGCACCAACTTCGTTATCGGAATGCTGCTGGAATCCAAGCCGCAGAACTTCTCCGACCTGCTTCAGATCTCCGGTCTGTCGCACGGTACGGACGTATGGCTCGGCAATGCGCAGGAGCTTATCGCAAACGGGACCTGCACCATCAGTGAGGTTATCGGAACCCGTGACAACATCATGGTTTATCTGCTGCACAAGGGGCTTGAACCGTCCCTCGCGTTCAAGATAATGGAGATCACCCGAAAGGGTAATGCAACCAAGCTGTTCACAGACGAGATCTATCAGGCATTCAAGGATAACAACGTGCCGGAATGGTATGTAGAGAGCTGCAAAAAGATCAAATATATGTTCCCGAAAGCGCATGCTGCCGCCTATGTTACTGCGGCGGTAAAGCTGGGCTGGTACAAGGTATATTACCCCGAGGCATTCTATGCCGCCACTCTTACGAAGCATACCGAAAATATGGAAGTGGATACGGTAATAAAGGGCAAGGACGCTGTAAAGGCGCGTATGACCGCAATAAAGGCAAATCCCGATGCCACGCCGAAGGACGAGGCAGTTTACGAAGTGCTGCAGCTTGTATATGAGATGCAGTGCCGCGGCATAAATTTCCTCCCGCCCCATTTCGAGAAGTCCCATGCTACCAAGTACAACATCGAGGACGGAGCGCTTCGTCTCCCGTTCATGGCAGTTGACGGCTGCGGCGAAAATGCCGCCGTAATGCTGTATGACGCGATACAGCAGGGCGGTTACATCAGCGTTGAGGATATAGCCGCAACTTCCGGTGTCAACGGCTCCGTCATCGAGAAGCTAAAGGAAAAAGGCGTCTTTGAAGGACTGCAGGACACTGCGCAGATGACGTTTTTCTGATATGTACCCTGCTTTTAAAAACCAGAGGGAAAACAAATGAACAGACAATGGAGGTAAAACAGAATGGATAATGTACTGAAAGAGCTTTACGATACAGTCGTTGAGCGCAAGAGCGAAAAGCAGGAAGGTTCCTACACCTGCTACCTTTTTGAAAAGGGAATCGACAAGATACTCAAGAAGTGCGGCGAGGAATGCACGGAAATGGTTATCGCAGCAAAGAATGCCGATAACAACGAGCTCAAGAACGAGATCGCAGACCTTATGTATCATGTCATGGTAATGTGCGTTGAGCGCGGTCTTGCGTGGGAGGAAGTCGAGGCTGTACTTGCGGAACGCAGCAACAAGACCGGTAATCTCAAGCAGTTCCACACTGTCGATAAGAATACCTGACATCACAAAAAGCGCTGTGCAGTTTAAATTGCACAGCGTTTTATTTTTGTTATTTTCCGAATAATCGGATCAGTTGATATCCGCGATTATTGCGTTATACTAAATCAGTATCTGTCCGCAGACAAAACCAAGTAATTTCGTCACGATTCAGATATGCGCGCAGAGCGCGCTCCATAATTGTGAATTGTGCATTGTGAATTGTGAATTTGTTATAGATTATGCTATATCTTTTGACTTTCTTACAAGAAACTTCAATGCAAACAGCGAAGCACAGAAAAGTGCCGCAGATACGGGAAGTACGATCATCGCTCTGCCGTATCCCGCAGATTTCACGAGATCTCCGAAAAGCGCGTTGAATCCGATATCGAAGAATGTGGCGATGCTGAGGATAAAACCGGTTGCGGAGCCGGCTTCCGATGTATCAAAGAACCTGCCGATCAGCATTACAAGCATAGGGTACACTATCGAAAGCGCAAGTCCCGAAAGACCGAACAGCACCATTCCGCTTTTCCCGAGCGCCATTCCGGCAATATAGACGACCGTTCCCGCAGATGACCATATCAGCAGACTTCTGAAAACTCCGATCTTTTCTATGAACGGTGCGAAGATAAGCCTGCCGACTGTTATCCCGCCGAAGAACAGCGAGAGATAGAATGCCGAGTCCTGTACGGAATAGCCGAGATGCTCGCTTCCGTAGCTTGTGAGCCAGTTCATCAGCCCATGCTCTGCTATGAAATAACAGCCGCATATAAGTATCAGAAATATGCTTGCCGGATTTCGTATTATAGCGGAAGACCGCCCTTTTCTGCTGCTTTTTTCCGGATCCGGAAGCTTCATCGTCATCAGCAGGATAAAGCATATCCCGGCGATGACCAGCAGTCCGGCATTGGCAAAATGCCATGCTTCAAGACTGTCGGCAAAGCGTCCTATGATGTTCTGGGAGGCGGTTATCCCCACGCCCTGAACGAAGTTGAATATGCTCACAAGCATTGCCGGAGAAGCAAACATAAGCGGTGTGAGCATATTCACCGATGTTGACAGCATGGTTGAGCCGCCCATTGAAACAGTCATACATATAAGAAGCAATATGTAATTTTCGGTGAATGTATAAACAGCGAGGGCGGCTGCCCATATTACCAGCAGACCGCCGATAAACAGCTTCCTCGGCAGCCTGTCCGAAAGCTTTCCGCCAAAAGACAGAAATATAAGGTTCCCGACATAGCTTATCATTATAATATGACCTGCCTGCGGTTCGCTCAGCGAGAATGTGCTGCGGAACGCCGGGAGAAAAATGCCCCGGAGCGAATCGGAAGCAGCCGTTATCAGCATCAGCAGTCCGCAGAATATCATTACTTTCACATTGTATTTTTCTTTCATTTATGTTACCAAATAAAAGCAGGAAGATATCCCGTGGGATATCCGCCTGTTTTTTGTTATCTGTTATTAAGATTTACAAGCTTGCCCGTTTCCATATCAAGCTCGCGGTAGTAGCAGTTGTTTGGCTTGCCGTTGAAGCTTGTGTGGCAGATGCCGCCTTTATCCGGTGTTGCCTGAAACACGAGGGAGTTCTGCTCACAGTTCACGAAGATATGGTGAAGAGTGAAAGTATTGCCGCTCTCCGCGCCCTTGAACCAAAGCTTGTTGCGGGAGGTGCTCCAGAGTATCACCTTGCGCTGCTTTATGCTTTCTTTCAGCGCAAGCTCGTTTACATACGCTATCAGGATCACCTCTTTGGTGTCAAGGTTCTGAACTGCTACCGGTATGACTTTGTTTTCCGGCGCTATCTTTGCTATCTTCTCAAAATCGAGCATCAGCTCATCTGTTTCTTCTATCAGACTCATATTCTCCTCCGGTTTCAATCAAAAGAAAGATTCTCTATAATGTGATACAGGTATTCTCTGTCGGATCTGCGTGAGGTGTTGGTCAGTATGAACGAATATCCGAAGTGGTCTTTCATGACAGTGCAGATGCGTCCGTCCGTACCGTCGGCATACGACAGATACGAATCGAGGAACATCAGACCGCCGCGCTCTGCGATCTGAGATGTGATATTGTTTCCGGCACCTGCCTGTTCCTGTGTATATTTGAGAGCGGCAGCATATTGCTTATAGTTTTCTTCTGTGCCGAAGCCCTCTACATCCTTGAATTCAGCCGCCTGTATGCACAGTACAGTCTCGGTATTGCGAAGTATATAGAATATGCCGGGCGTACTGCGAATGTCCGCTTTTGTTTCCTCGTCTATCGGGTCTCCGCTGTTTTCTTTCCGTTCGATATATTCATCGAGGGTTTCCCACTTGTCAGTATCTATTCTGAAAGTCATACCCTCCAGCTTTACTTCCTCTTCCGCAGAAGATTCCGGTGCAGTTGTTTCGGGAGCTTCTGTTTCAGTCTCAGTTTCTGTCTCAGTCACTTCTGTCTCCGTAGTTGTGGTGACAGCTTCTGTGACCTGCGCGGTTATTTCCGGAGCATTGTTTTTCACAACCGTTTCATTTCCGGCGCATGAAGTAAGCAGCAATAAAGAAGCGATTACTATCACAACGATCTTTTTCATGATGACCTCCAATAGTTTCGGAAAACTCTGAAATCCAACTGCGAAGCGATCAGGTTTAGGATCAAACCCTTTTTAAAGGTGGTCTCCCCGCAAACGGGGAGGTGTCACCGTCAGGTGACAGAGGGGCTGACCGACAGACTTTGCGGGTCCGGGCGGAGCCCGGGTCTTTCATCTTTCTCTCGGGTCCGGGCAGAGCCCGGGTCTCATCTTCTCACGGGCATTCCTTTTTCTTTCAGATGCTCCTTGACCTCACCGACGGTAAGCTCTCTGAAATGGAAGAGGGAGGCTGCAAGAGCGGCACTTGCCGGTGTCTTTTCAAAGACCTCGGAGAAGTCTGCGAGTTTGCCGCAGCCGCCGCTTGCGATGACCGGTATCTTAACTCTGCTGCAGACGAAGTTCAGCATCTCGATATCGAAACCTGCCTTTGTACCGTCCGTATCTATCGAGTTCAGACATATCTCGCCTGCTCCGCGCTCCTCGATCTCCTTTACCCAGTCTCCGAGATCAAGACCCATATCCAGCCTTCCGCCGTTTATGAACACGCTGTATCCGCCTTTGCCGTTTCGCTTTGCGTCTATGCCTACCACTACACACTGGCTTCCGAAGATCTCCGCCGCGTCGCTTATCAGCTTCGGGTTCTTCACTGCCTGTGAGTTCACCGAGACCTTGTCGGCTCCCGCTCGCAGTGTGTCGCGGAAATCATCGACCGTGGCAATGCCACCGCCTACGCACAGCGGAACAAATACCTTCTTCGCCGTCTCGCGCACAACGTCCAGCATTACTCCGCGCCCCTCATGGGAGGCTGTGATATCATAGAAAACGATCTCGTCCGCACCCTGCCTGTTGTACTCGTATGCACATTCAACCGGGTCTCCGACATCTCGTATTCCCTCAAAATTAACGCCCTTGACAACCTTGCCGTTCCTCACGTCAAGGCAGGGGATTATTCGCTTTGCTAACATAGTCTCTCCTTATTCTTCAACATACTGCCATTGCAGCTTTTCCGCAATGACGTATGATGTTCCTTTTCTTCTTCCTGTAGTCCGGCTAAGCTGACCGGACAGCAATGCACGGTCTTCGTAGGTAAGCGGGTCAATAGGGGCGTCAGCCCAGAGTATCAGCCTTTCGTCCCGTGTCCTTCCGCGAAGATCGGTGCGAAACTCCAGTGTACATTTGAGCAGCGACGGAAGCTCCAGATCGTCAAGTCCGCAGAATGAGAACTTCCGCACGCCGGTGAATTTAAGCTCCAGCCTTTTGATCCAGTCGCCGTCGAAGATCACCGAAAGTTCATGGGAATCGAAACCCTGCGCGAAAACAAGACCGTTTTCAACAGCGTGATCTCCGCTTGTGTAATTTGCCGTAACAACGACCGTATCGTGGAAATACCCCGTTTCCTTCATCAGAGCTTCAATGTCAGCATCGGTGTTTATATCGTGCCACATTACCTTTCAGCCTCCGCTATCGCTTCTTTCAGATCGAGCGTTCCGCTGTATATTGACTTTCCGCATATCGCACCGTAAAGTCCAAGTTCACGGCATTTCCGGATATCCTCTATGTTCTTTACGCCGCCGCTTGCGATGATGTTCGCACTGCAGGCTTTGTTGATCTCGCCGAGCTGTTCCGCGTTCACGCCCGCAAGCGTACCGTCCTTCGAAATATCGGTGAAGATGATGTACTGCACGCCGATATCTGACATCGCCTTTGCAAGATTGGTGAAGCGGACATTCGATGTTTCCAGCCAGCCCTCGGTAGCGACCATGCCGTTTTTAGCGTCTATGCCGACTGCGATATGGGAGCCGTATTCCTTTACAAGAGTCTTTACCAGCGCAGGATCTTTTACTGCCGCCGAGCCGATGATAACGCGCTCAACGCCTCCCGACAGATACATCTCCGCCGCTTCGGGAGTGCGTATGCCGCCTCCCACTTCCACTTTCAGCTTTGTATTCTTTGCAACATCGAGGAAGATATCGCGGTTCTGCTGTGTGGCGTCCTTTGCGCCGTCAAGATCGACCATGTGTATCCACCCGGCACCGCTCCGCTCGAACATTTTCGCTGTGTCCATGTAGCTTTCGGCTACCTTGTGGGCTGTGCCGTAGTCGCCCTTTACGAGCCGGACGCAGTTTCCGTCTTTTATGTCAATTGCGGGTAATATTATCATTTTCTTTCTCCTTAAGATCTTTTGTTCTGTGCCCTCTTGCCGTTATGACAATTACTATCGCTGCTACCGGCAAAAGTGCAAGGAAGATGAACGTGATTATGCCGACAAACATCATCGGCAGCCCGGTCTGGCGGATCACGCAGTATGACCAGACCGAGAAAAATGCCGCCCATATTATTTTCAGAACGTCCAGAGCTTCGACTATTATCATTCGTATGAGCTGTTCACCCTGCTTGTCCGTACTCATTCCTATGTGCTTTATCTTCTTCACCGCGATCGTCAGCAGGCTGAATATCAGCAGCAGTCCGAATCCGGCAGCAAACGGGTAAAATCCGAATACCTTGTACGAATAAACATCGAAATTTCCTTCGCTCCCGAAATGTACGCCTATGCGTTCCGGAAGTCCTCCGTAGGAGAGCAGAAAGTAAACCAGCATTGCGCCGAGTGAGCCGAAAGCTATGATATTCGCGGCGATATGCTGTATCTTAAACCTCTTCTTTTTCTTTTCCGGAAGCTCCGCGTCATCTGCATTACCGCTCTGCCGCGGCTCCGAACGGTATCTCACCTGTATCTCCGAAAAAATGACAGGCACCGACAGAAGCAGTATTATAAAGAATACGCGGAAGATATCGAGCGGCGTGCCGTCGCCCATTCCCGTCTGATGCACGATGCAGTACGTCCAGAATGAGAAGAACACTGCCCACAGCAGCTTTATAAGATCGAGCAGCAGCACCGCCGTACAGCGGAATACGGTGTCTCCCTTTTCGGTGATCTTCAGTCCAAGCTTTTTGATTTTCTTCACCGCAAGCGACAGAAGACTGAATATGCCGAGAAGTCCGAATCCCATAACAAACGGATAGAATCCGAATATCTTATATGAATAAACATCAAGCTGCCCGTCAACAGCGCTGAAATGAACGCCGATACGCTCCGGAAGTCCCTCATACGAGAGCAGGAAATAAATAAGCATCGCACCGAGAAGACCGAAAGCTGTGACATTGGCGATAATGTGTATAACGCGGTACGTCTTCATCTATTTTCTCCTGTAGTGTTTTGCCCGCCGGAAGAGTCTGTTCGCATGGGTCTTTGCCCATTTTGAACTCCCGCCGTTTATTTTGTTGAACGGGTGCTTTTTGAAACTTCTGCTCACAGCGCAAGAAAATTACGGAGTATCTTAAGCCCGGTCTCGCCGCTTTTTTCGGGGTGGAACTGACAGCCGTAAACGTTCCCTTTGAATACGCAGGCAGGCACATTCCCGCCGTAATCGGTATAAGCCGCGACATTCTCACTGCCGCAGTGCGCCGCGTAGGAATGCACGAAATAGACATAGGGTTCGTCTCCGAGCCCGTCTAAAACAGCGCACTTCTCGTTGTAGATGAGCCTGTTCCAGCCTATCTGCGGTATCAGCAGTCCGGGCGGTGTCATAAGCTCAACGGTGCCGGGGATCAGTCCGAGTCCCTCTGTCTCACCGAACTCAAAACTTTTGTCGAAGAGCATCTGCATACCGAGGCAGATGCCGAGCAGCGGCTTTTTTTTCGCCTGTTCCTTTATGGTGTCAATAAGTCCGGTCTCGCTGAGCTTTTTCATAGCGTCCGCAAAAGCTCCGACACCGGGAAGTATTATCTTGTCCGCGCGCTCAAGTTCAGCCGGGTCTTTCGTAACGATGCTGTCCGCGCCGATGTAGTCGAGGGCGTTCTTTACGCTGAACAGGTTGCCTGCGCCGTAATCAATGATTGCAGTTGTCATAGTTTATCCTTTTCCGCGGTATCAGAATCCGGTTTTGGGTCTGCCGGAGGGTATCGCGTTCATTTTTCTTACTATCCTGTCGTACACTTCGTTGTACATATCCACTATATCTTCCGGAGTCTTGTCCGAAAGATCCTGCTTTTCCATATAGAGGTAAGCGAGAGCCTCAGCCTTGTTGGAGGGGTAAAATCTGACTTCGTTCATTTTCCGGTCCTTTCCCGCTTAAAGCGTACCCTTGGTGGAGAGCGCTTTCCCGTCTGCGTTTACGCTTACCGCCTGTTTCAGTGCATGAGCGAGAGCCTTGAACAGTGCTTCGGTGATATGGTGGTCGTTCTTGCCGTACTCACAGCGCAGGTGCAGGGTAATGCCGGCATTGAAAGCGAACGCGCGCATGAATTCCTCGGTGAGGCAGGCATCGTATTCGCCTATGCGCTCGTTTGTGAATTCCGCGTTGAATACAAGGAACGGTCTTGCGCTTATGTCGAGGGCGCAGAATCCCAGCGCCTCGTCCATGGGAATGAAAGAGGAGCCGTAGCGCATTATTCCGGACTTGTCTCCGAGGGCTTCCGCGAAAGCCTTGCCCAGCGTGATACCGGTGTCCTCCACGGAGTGGTGACCGTCAACATTAAGGTCGCCCTTGCACTTTACGGTCATATCGAATCCGCCGTGAACGCAGAGGGCAGTCAGCATGTGGTCAAAGAAGCCTATGCCGGTGTCGATGTCGGGTGTTCCGGAGCCGTCGATATTCAGTTTTACGGTGATATCGGTCTCTTTTGTTTTTCTTGTGATCTCAGCTGTCCTGCTCATTTCGCAGCCTCCTTCAGTATGTCGTCAAGCGCCTTGTACAGCACATTCATTTCGTCGTCCGTGCCGACTGTTATGCGCAGATAATCGCAGATAACAGGCTTGTTCCAGTGGCGGACGAATATCCTGCGTTTCTTGAGTTTCTCGAAGATCATATTCGCGGAAGTTGTCTCATGCTTTGCGAAGATGAAGTTGCTCATGGAGTCGGGGAAGGTGAATCCGCGCTTTGCGAGTTCCTTTTTAGCGTTCTCGCGGGTGTTTATTATCTTTGCGCAGGTCTCTTCAAAGTATGCCTTATCGCGGACTGCCGCAGCCCCGCATTTAATGGTGACGCGGTTCATGGTGTAGGAGTTTACGGAGAACTTCACGTCGTTCATGTACTTAATGAGCTTTTCGCTGCCGACAGCGAAGCCGATCCTCATACCCGCCATACTGCGCGATTTGGAGAATGTCTGCACTACCAGCAGGTTCTCATACTTGCTTACAAGCGGGAGCACGCTCTCTCCGCCGAAGTCGATATACGCTTCGTCGATGATGACAACGGAATCGGGATTTGCTTTTATGATCTGTTCGACAGTATCAACGGATTCAAGCACTCCGGTGGGAGCGTTGGGGTTGGGGAAGATGATACCGCCGTTGGGCTGTGAGTAGTCCTCGGGAGCGATGCGAAAATCCGGGGCAAGGGGGATCTGTTTGTAGGGTATGCCGTAAACATCTGCCCACACGTCGTAGAATGAATAGGTTATATCGGGGAAGAGCACCGGTTTATCGGAGTTGAAGAAGGTCATGAATGCCATTGAAATGACATCGTCCGAGCCTACACCCACAAAGACCTGTTCCGGCTTTACGCAGTAGGTTTCGGCAATAGCGTCAACGAGTTCCGAGGCATCGGGAGCCGGATACAGCCGCATATCGTCGTATGAGAACCCATCAAGAGCCGCTTTTACAGCGGGAGCCGGCGGGTAAGGGTTTTCGTTTGTGTTGAGTTTTATGATGTCCTTTTCCTTCGGCTGTTCGCCGGGGATGTAAGGTACTACCTTACGAACATTGTTTTCCCATTGAGACATTTTAAGAGATCCTTTCAGAGAGTTAAGAGATTTTGAGAGAGTTTAGAGACGGGGCTCTGAGTCTGTCGGAGTCAGCTATGACCGCTTTGTAGCGTGCATCATTGCACGCCTTTGGGCAGTCAATCGCTGCGTCGTGCAGCGACCCTATGTCACCTAAAGGTGACACCTCCCCTCTGAAGGGGAGACACCCCGGACCCCGCCAGCCCCCTTTGAAAAAGGGGGCTGGACACCCTAAATAAATGCAGTATTTCAGGGTGTACTGCTGTGGGCGGCTGTTGCTTGAAATGCAGTGGGGTTGGCAAAGATCCATTCTGCGTTATTTGTTAGTTTCTGCGTAAGTCTTCTAATCTGACTTTTATCGAGTTCGCGTGTGCTGTGAGGTGTTCGCGCTCGGCAACGCGGATAATATCGTCACCTGCCGCATTCAGCGCATCGGGAGTGTAGTAGATATAGCTGGACTTCTTGATGAAGCTGTCAACGGACAGCGGCGAGAAGAAGCGCGCCGTACCGCTTGTTGGGAGAACGTGGTTCGGACCTGCGTAGTAGTCGCCGAGGGGCTCCGGAGCGTAATCTCCGAGGAACAGCGAGCCGACATTCACGATCTTTCCGATGAATTCGAGCGGATTGCGTGCAACGACTTCACAGTGCTCCGGCGCAAGCGCGTTCGCAATGTCGCAGGCATCGTAAATGCTGTCTGTTACGATGATCTTGCCGTAGTTCGTGAGGGAGTAGTCGATGATCTCTTTTCTTTCGAGATCCTGCATCTGTCGTTCGATCTCGGCTGTGGTCTTTTCGGCGATCTCCTTGCTGGTAGTGATGAGTATAGCGCTTGCAAGCTTGTCATGTTCTGCCTGTGACATAAGGTCTGCGGCGAGGTACTTCGGGTTTGCGGTGTCGTCCGCAACAACGAGGATCTCACTCGGACCCGCGATCATATCTATATCAACCGTTCCGTAGAGCAGTTTCTTTGCAGTTGCTACGAAGATATTTCCGGGTCCGACGATCTTTGAGACTTTCGGTATTTCTTCCGTGCCGTAAGCGAGCGCGGCAACTGCCTGTGCGCCGCCGCACATGAATATGCTGTCAACGCCGCAGAGTGCTGCGGCAACGAGGATATCCTTGTTCGGTGTGCCGTCCTTCAGCGGAGGCGTGACCATTACGATCTCGCCAACGCCCGCTATCTTCGCGGGTATGGCGTTCATCAGCACCGAGGAGGGATACGCAGCTGTGCCGCCGGGAACGTACAGCCCGACCTTGTCGAGACCGCGGACACGCTGACCGAGGATAACTCCGGTCTCGTCCGTCATCATATATCCGTTCTGCTTCTGGCGCTCGTGGAACGCGGTTATCTTCTCGATGCAGTTCAGCAGAGACTCCACAAGCTCACTGTCCGCTTCGGTGAGCGCGTCCTGTATGACTTCCTGCGGAACTCTGTAATACTTCACGTCGGGGCAGTCGAACTTCGCCGTGTACGCCTTTACCGCCTTGTCGCCGTTTTCCTTTACGTCGGCGATTATCGCCCTTACCGTTTTTTCGACATCGGCGTTTATCTCGCCGCTTCTCTTTTCTACCTCTTTCAGAAACGCTTTCTCGCTTCCGTCGGCATATATCGTTCCTATCATTTTTGCTGTTCCTTTCGTTTACCGCGCATCAGAGCGATGCTTTCATCATTTCCGTAAGCTGCTCTATGCGCTCCTTTTTGAGCTTCATACTTACCGTGTTTACTATCAGTCTCGCGGAGATCGGAACAACGTCCTCGATCACCGCAAGCCCGTTCTCTTTCAGCGTTGTGCCTGTCTCGACGATATCAACTATACCGTCTGCGATACGCAGAAGCGGAGCGAGCTCCACGGATCCTTCTATCTTTACTATATCGACGTCCATACGCTTGCTCTCGAAGAAATTGCGTGTGACATTCGGGTACTTCGTCGCAACCGTTTTTACTCCGACACCGCCGTAGAAATCAAGTCCCTTTTTTGTCGCAAGTGCAAATCTGCATCTTCCGAATCCGAGATCGGCTATCTCAAAATACTCTCCCCCGTGCTCAAGTATCGTATCTTTCCCGACAACGCCGATATCGCAGGCACCGAGCTCCACATAAGTTATAACGTCCGCTGCCTTTGCGAGCACTACTTCCATGTTCTGTCCGGGAATGTTCAGTATCAGCCTGCGCCCTTTTTCCTTAAGTTCGGTAACGTCGAACCCCATTTTCTCGAACAGTCCGACTGTATCTTTTTCAAGCCTTCCCTTTGTAAGAGCGACTCTTATTGCCTTGTTTTCACTCATTGCACCTGCTCCTCCGTAATGCCGTTCTTTGTGACGATATGAAGCTTTGCGACGCCCCGTGCCTTTGCGTAAGCTTCTGCCTCCGACTTGTCCGCGAGATCGGCGTATTCCGCTTTCAAGCCCTTTCCGATAAGTTCGCGGCAATGCTTTATTGCTTCAACGACACAGCCGTCATCGGCATATATCATCACGTCCGATGCCGGAAGCAGCATTCCTCCGGAGCGCTTCAGAAGAGCGTTTGCAACAGCATTCTCATTAACCGCGAAACCGGTTGCCGGCGTATCTACTCCGAAATCTGCTATAAGCTTGTCGTAGCGTCCGCCCGTAAGAACCGGCATTCCGTAGCCCTCTATATAGCCCTTGAAAACTATTCCTGTGTAGTAGTCCTCCGTCTTGCTCACGAATCCGAGATCAACCGTCACCTCACAGCCCATTCCGAGTGCGCAGAGGTTGTCATAGACTTCCTCAAGCCGTTTCAGTACCGGCATTGCTTCTTCCGGCAGTATCTTTTCCGCTTCCGGGAAAACCTCTCTGCCGCCGAAAAGTCTTGTGAGCTTTGATAATGCGGCTGCGTAGATATTGCCCGGGTACTGTGCAAGCATACTGTCAAGAGCGGGGTAGTTCTTCGACAGCGCGTATTCGCGGAGATCATCAAGCTCCTGCTCCTTCATTCCAAGTTTCGATGACAGGAGTGTAAAGAATCCGCTGTCTCCGATCTCGAAGCGGTATTCGTCAACTCCGAGCGAGCCCATTACTTCCGCCGCTACTGAAAGGGCTTCCATATCCGATCTCATAACATCGCCGCCGATTATCTCGACACCGCTCTGGTAGAATTCATCGTCCCTGCCGCTTTCCTTTGGGTTCGCGCGGTAAATGGTCTGGTTGTAGAACAGTTTCAGCGGTATTACGGCGGTCCGGAGTCTTGTTCCCATAAGCCTTGCTATCGGCATTGTCGAATCCGGGCGCATCACCACAAGTCTGCCCTTTCCGTCGGTGAGCTTATATAGCACTTCCTGGGAGTAATGTCGGGACTTGTTGTTGAACACATCGAAGAATTCGAGTCCCGGAGTTATGACCTCCGAGTAGCCGTGGCTCGTGTAGATGCCGCGGAGCGTCTCACCTACGCTTCTGAGCGCGGCGCACTCGTCGAATATCAGATCTCTTGTTCCCTCGGGAGTGAGCAGATCGTACTTTTTCATTTCTGTTCTCCTTATCCTGTTTTATGTATTTAATCCGATCAGTTTTACTTTAGTTTACTACTACGCTAATCAATTACCATAGTAGTATGATAACATTTTATCTCTGATTTGTCAAGCGGTACGGACATTTTCAACATTTTACACAAATATTGTTTCCGCCAACAGCTCTCAATACTGCAATACATACAGCTTTTTACTGCTCTGCCGGTACGGGCTGCTCTTCATGGACCTCATCGGCTTTCGGCTCTCCTCGGTACAGAAGTTTCAGCACTATCGGCGTTGTTACCGAGGAAACGATTATCAGCAGGATAACGGAGGTAAAATAAACCGGATCCATCATGCCTACCGACAGACCTTTCTGCGAGACGATCAGTGCGACTTCTCCGCGGGTCATCATGCCGACACCGACTTTCAGGCTGTCCTTGCCGCTGTAGCCGAGGGCGCGCGCGGTAAGTCCGCAGCCTATCACCTTTGTCAGCAGCGCAGTCAGCACGAATGCAGCCGAGAACAGCAGCAGTTCCGGCGTAAATCCGTCAAACTGGGTTTTAAGACCGATACTTGCAAAGAACACGGGACCGAACATCATGTACGAGCTGATATCCATTTTTTCCGCAATGTACTCGGAATCGCGGAGGTTGCAGAGGATAAGTCCGGCAACGTAAGCGCCGGTGATGTCAGCGATACCGAAGAACTTTTCGGCGGAGTATGCCATTATCATACACAGCGCAAGTCCGAGTATCGGTATCCTTCTTTTGTGCGGATAGCGCTTGTCGATGAACTTGAACAGGTAATATGTCACTATTCCGACACCGAAGCTGAACAGGATAAAGAGTCCCGTGCGCACAACAACGTCAAGCGGTGCGGAATTCGGGTCTTTGAAGCCGATAACGAAGGTCAGCACGATAATTCCTATTATATCGTCTATAATCGCGGAGCTTAATATAAGTGTGCCGATATGCCCTTTAAGATGCCCAAGCTCTTTTAGAGTCTGAACGGTAATGCCGACAGATGTTGCGGTCATTATGGTGCCTATAAAGACTGCGCGCATAAACTCTTCGCTGCCGAACTCGCTGAAACCGAAAATGAGCATGTAGGTAAGCGCTCCGCCGATAAGCGGCACGACAACGCCGACTGTTGCGACAAGCAGAGCTTTCGGACCGGTTTTGAGCAGATCTTTCATATTCGTTTCAAGACCCGCGCCGAACATTATCAGCACAACGCCGATCTCTGCCATACGGGAAAGGAACTCTGTCTGTTCCACCCAGCCGAGAACGCAGGGACCAATGAGCAGTCCCGCTATGATCTCGCCCACAACCTGCGGGGCTTTAAGTTTGTTTGCGATAAGACCGAAAACCTTTGCTGTAACTATTATTATTGCAAGGTTTTTCAGAAATTCAAAGCTTTCCATTTTATCTCCCTCTTTACTTTTGTTTAGACAAATGCACAATTCACAATGCACAATGCACAATTATGGAGCGCGCTCTGCGTGCATATCTGAATCGTGACGAAATTACATGATTTTGTTTGCTGATAGATACTGATTTAGTGTTACACATACTTTATTATTATAATACTTTTTCTCTCAAATTGCAACATTTTTTGGCAAAGAAAAAAGCCTGCTGAAAACTAACACATTCAGCAGTCGTTATACTGTTCTGATAGTCATCTCCCTTAACTGCGGAGCAATCAAAGTTTTTAGGGAAGGGGGTTCGTCGAAGGTTTCTCTTATCGCCGCATCCTTGCGGCGTTTTGGAAACCTTCTGTACGACTTCCTGTCGTAGGTGAATGACCCTTTTTTCAAAAAGGGTCTGCCCCCGGTCTCAAGCGTCAGCGGCTTCTCTGACAGTCTCTTACTGCTTCTCTACGAGCTCCGAGAGTTCCGAAAGCTCCTGCGGGTCAGGGGAGAGCGAGCCGTAGCGCACTTCCTCGTATGTGCCTACGACAGATGCAAGCGGTTCGCGTCCGAAGAAGTTCGCACCGCGTTCAGCCTGCACCGATGTGGTATCCGCAGGGGAAAGGCGCTGGTTCACAGACTTTATCCGGTACAGCAGTACCCGATATCCGAGCCTGTACTTTTTTACCGGGTCATTTTCCGCTTTATATCTGCGCTTGACAGCGTAAACATTCTCGCCCTGCTCATGCCGGTTTCCGCGTGCGGTATAGTACTCGAATACATCTTTGAACTCCGGCTTTGCCGATTCTTCAAGCTTACCGCCGAAAAGCGCTCCGAGCCGTTCAAAAAATCCCTTTATAGCCTCATATATCCGCTTTCTGAATACTACCACAAATACTATGAGCGCAACAAGACCGAGCGCTTCGAGAAGATATGATTTCTCTGACATCGTAGCCCAGCCGGATCCGATCTCGCCCTCTTCTCCGGGCTGTATCGCCATCGGCTCTGCGCGGAACAGGCTTGCAAGCGCGACAAGCGCCTTTATCAGTATTATTCCCGCCTGCTCCAGCAGCCATGCTATCTGTTTCCGGAATACACACAGCACAAGTCCCGTCACCGTAAACCCCAGTATAAGCGCCGCATTGTAGCCCGTAAGTCCTTTCGGGAGCGAGGTCTTTGTCTCCTTGCGCATATTCGCCCGGTCAAATATCCCGCTCTGGTTTATAAGCAGCGCAGCAGCTGCAAATTCGGCGGCAAACGCTCCCGATACGATGTCCGCAGCAGCCGTGTTGATCTCCTCCGGCGCAGTCACACGCACAAAAATATAACACCCGATAGTGAGCACGATATATACCGCAAATGCAGTCAGCGGGAACATATCCGCAAAGTTCTTGTAACCGGTGCGTTCTCCGACAAAGAATGCGAATACCGAGCATACACCGAGGGCAAAAACCGTTGATGCGTCACCGGCAATAATAAGCGCGGCAAAGCCTGCTCCGAACATCAGAAAACCGAATATCCTTACCGGTATCCGAAGTTTCCGGTGAGCCTTTGTAAGCTCCGCACCCGCATAGCCGATACCGAATATCACCGCTCCTACGCCGTAATAAAACAGCATTCGCAGTGCGCTCATATTCCCGTACCTGTTTACATCGCAGCCGAACATAAACGGAAAGACGACTGCCGCAAACACAAGCACCGATAATATTTTTAGAAGTGTTCCTTTCATACGGCACCCCGCCTGTCAATCATTCATATAGTAAAACCTGCCGACTCTGCCTATGCGGATTATCCTGCTGTCGTTCACACTGTCGTCATTGCAGTAGAAGATCACGTTCTTGCCGCGCCTTCTCATCATTCGTGCAAACCCCATCATATAATCGTCGATGTAAGCCGTGATTATGAAGATATCCGTCCTGTCGCGGAAGTATAAGCCGGACATATCCATTTGTTCGATAAAATCGCGGAAATCTATGCTGCATTCGTTTCGTATATCCGACATTACCCGCAGCAGCTTCATATAGTCTTCCTTTCCGGAACCGCCTGTCTCGTGAATGCCGCCGGAGCCGTTGCTGTAGAAGCTTGTCTCCGCTCCGCCCGCAGCCAGCATATTTAGGATAAACACTGCCGCCTTGATGTAAGTCTCGGTGTCACCCACAATTATCGGGCGCGGATCACCTATCGGACTTTTCTGCATATTTATTATAACTGCCGCCCGGTTGAGAGTAGCGTAGTCGTTGTTGAACACCATAAGCTGTGCGCAGCGGGCCGTACTGTTCCAGTGGATGCGGTTCATAGGCTCTCTTCCGGTATATTCGCGCGCACCGGAGATAAGGAACGGATCATCGCAGATGAAGCGTCTTGCGGTGATCTCGCCGTAGAGTTCCTCCTGCGACAGTTCTCCCTCGCCGATCTCATACGGTGAAGGCAGGATCCTTATGCTCTCGTCTATGTTCAGCGCGCGGGAAACGGAAACAAGTCCGAGAAGATCGCTTCCTACTATCGAAACGCTCTCAAGCTTGAAATTTCCTCGTTTGAGCGCAACTACCTGTCTTGTGCGGGTGCATTTCTGTTTCGGGCGCAGCGAAAAAACGCTCGGCACGAATCTTGTGTCGGACGCGCGTGCAGCCTGAGTTCCCGCGAATTCCAGCCATCGGCTGGTGCTGAGTTCTGTCTTGACCCACGGAACAGGCAGGCGCTTGTTATTTACGATCTCTTCGACGATCTCAACGGTGTCGCCTTCCATTGCTTCGCTTGTGCTGAAATGCACAGTATAGGTCAGATCCCGGAGAACGTACCGCGCGAAGATCACACGCTCAAGTATTATAGCGGCTCCCGCTATCAGGAGTATCGCAATTATTTCCATGCTGTGCATTCACCTCCGCGAAAATGCCGGTGACAGGTGTCATTCAAACTTCTCCGTCGGAACGGGAACATCATCGAGGAGCTGCTTTACCACTTCTTCCGCAGTGCTGCCGGTCCTGCTTACGGCATATTCCTTGCAGATAAGGCGGTGCGGGATAACATAGGGAGCAACAGCTTTTATGTGATCCGGAGTAACGAATGTACTGCCGGAAAGTGCAGCGTAAGCCTGTGACATTTTCTTGAGTGCCAGAAGTCCGCGGGGACTTAGTCCGAGACGCACCTTCTCGCTTCGGCGGGTAGCGTCGCCGAGCTCGCAGATATACTCCGCGGAAGCTTCTCCGAGCTTCACATTCAGCGCCTCCGACGATGCGGCGGCAAGATCTCCGGCTGTGAGCACGGCTCCGAGGCTGTCGATCGGGTGAGTCTCACCGATAGTTGCGAGCATCTCAAGCTCACTCTTTCTGGAGCTGTAACCGAGGTGGAGACGCACAATAAAGCGGTCAAGCTGTGCTTCGGGAAGAGGATAAGTTCCTGCTGTCTCCACCGGATTCTGTGTTGCGAGAACGAAGAACGGCGATGCCATTTTGTAAGTCTCGCCGTCAACTGTGGTCTGCTTCTCCTCCATACATTCGAGGAGCGCCGACTGGGTGCGGGGGGTTGCGCGGTTTATCTCGTCGGCAAGCAGAATATTCGTGAAGACCGCTCCTCTGCGGAATACAAATTCCTGGGTCTTCATATTGAAGAAGTTTATGCCGGTGATGTCGGACGGGAGCAGGTCGGGTGTGAACTGGATACGCTTGAAATCGCAGTCGAGCGACTTCGCGGCAGCCCTTGCGAGCATGGTCTTACCGGTGCCGGGAACGTCCTCGAGCAGCACATGACCGCCGGCGAGAAGAGCCGCGGTTATAATGCGGATCTCGTTCTCCTTGCCGATTATTACCTTTGAGATATTGTCGTTCAGCTTTTTTCCGAATTCCTGAGCAGTCATATTTTCCTCCGAAACAGGTGTAATACACTTTTTCCCCCGGGCGGACGTCGTTTCCGGCGCCGGCGGGGGAAATTGCTTATACGTTATAATACTTGTCGTAGTTTACAAGCTCGTCGAGCATCTTGTCGAGCTTTTCCGGAAGCTCCTCGTCCTTGAACTGGCAGGTGCCGACTTTGTGGTGACCGCCGCCGCCATATTTGAGCATAAGGCTTCCTACATCGACTTTGCTGGTCTTGTTCATTACCGAATAGCCTACCGCAGCAGAACAGCCTACGCCGCCCTTGCCGTTTACGATCCATGCGGAGATGTTCTGTTCGGGGTAGAGGGAGTAGATCATGAAGCGGTTTCCGGTATAGATCGGGTCAACGCCGCGGAGATCCGTGATGATGACATCGCGCTTTATGACGGTGTGCTTATGTACCATTTCCTTGAACAGCTCGCTCTGCTCATTGTAAACGGCGATGCGCTCCTTTATGTCGGGCATATCGAGTATTTCCTGCGTCGTCATGCTGCGGCAGCAGGTGAGCAGCTTCTCCATGAGCTGATAGTTGCTTATAGTGAAGTTTCTGAATCTTCCGAGACCGGTACGGGGATCCATCAGGAATCCGACGAGTATCCAGCCTGTGGGGTGAAGGACTTCGTCAACGGTAAGATTGCCGCTGTCCACCTTGTCAACAGCCTCCATGAGGTCATCAAACTGCGGGAAGCGCTCTTTTCCGCCGTAGTATTCGTATATTATTCTTGCGCAGCTGGGAGTGATACGGCTTTCGCCCTTGTACTTGCCTTCGAGCTGCTGACGCTCGAATTCGCTGGAGTGGTGGTCGAACCAAAGCCCGCAGCCCTCAACGAAAGGAACGTTTGCAAGAACATCGTTCTCGGTCACGGGAACGAGTCCGTCCTGTATATCCTTGGGGTGCTTGAAAGTAAACGTATCTATGATACCTGCCTCGTAAAGAAGCGCACCGCATGCAAGTCCGTCGAAATCCGAGCGGGTTATAAGATTCATGATAAATTCCCCCTGTGTGAACAATAATTAACGGTATCAAACCTTATTACTATTATAACAAATTCTGTTTACTTTTGCAACTGTTTTTTTACAAAAACAACGAAATTTTCAGAAAAATCCTTTTTATTGCGGACAAGTCTTCCGTTACTTTTCTGTAAACGGCTTCGGTGAAGGCATACACGGCTTTGCGCTCGTCCTCGGAAACTGGGGAGATATCCGCATTTCCGAACTCGCATTTTTCAAAAACCGGCATAACGTCCATCATAAACACGTTCGCGCCTTTCATCTCTATGCTTCCGTCAACTCGTTCGGCAAAATCGTAGAACTGTTCCGCGCCGGGTTCGAGACCCTTTTTCGCCAGAAGCGTCATAACGAACCTGTACATCACCTGCGCTGCTTCGTAGGGCGGGAGCTCCCGGAACCTGCGCATCGTTTTCTCCTCTGCTTTTCTCAGGCTGCGGAAGAAGAGCGTGATTATCACGATCACGGCTGCGGCGACAACAATGATGACGATAAACGGCAGGAGCGAAATGATAATGTCCGCGATACCGGATCCACTGCGGTTCTCGGGTACAGGCGTTATATCCGGTTCCTGCTCCTGCTCTTCTTCGCCCGGAATATCCTCGTTTTCCGCCGTTTCATCAGTTTCGGCGAAGTCCGGCACAGTCTGCGGAACGTCAGTTTCTTCCGGGGCTGAAGTCAGCACCGGTTCGTTGGAAATGTCGGTGCTCTCCGGTGCGGCAGCTTCCGGAGGAATGCCGTAAACTATCTCTGCATAACCCGGAACTCCGGCTGTCGGGTCAAAGGGGAGCCAGCCGATACCGCGGAAATAGACTTCTACCCACGCGTGCAGCTGCTTTTCGGTAAGTGTGTATCTGTAATTGCCGTCCTTGTCCGGCTCTCCGCCGCCGTAAACCACATATCCGGTGACATATCTTGCCGGGATCCCCTGTTCCCGGAGAGTAAGGGTCATTGCGGTAGCGAAAAGTGCGCAGTGACCGCTGTGCGTCTCGTTTAAGAACGTGTCCAGCATGTTTTCGCCGTTGTTCGAGTCGTCGAGCGAGTATGTGAAGTTCTTGCTGAAGTATTCGCACATCGCCCTGGCGGTAAAATAGCGCCGGATATTGGCTGTTGCCGCGTCCGAAACGCTGTCGCCGTATATCGCGTATTCTTTCTGATAATAGCCGGCATCTTCATAATACTGCCGGCATTTCTGATAAAAATCACCGATAGTTTCAAAGTACCCGGAAGGTGTGAATACCGAATCGGTCTTTTTCTTGTAGTGGTTTTCTATAAATCCGCGGTAATCGGATATTCCGCGGATATAATCGATCGGCGTGATACCCGGCGGTGTTATGCTTCCGTCTGAGACCGCGGTATGTTCGCTTTCGGCGGTCATCATCATTATATATGAACCGAAAATGCCGGAATCCATATCCGGGGTGAGCGCAAGTCCCTCGTACCTGTTCACGAAGCCGCGCTTTGTACGGAGAATAAAGTCGCCGAAGCAGTCATACTGTTCGCTTGCCCGGTAGTTGAGCTCAAAGGGAGCAACCGGCTGGAACACGACTCTTGTGTTGCGAAGATACCTTATTGATACGGACTGGAGCGGTATTGCCTCTTCCGGATCGTAACCGTAGGAGCCTTTTGCGAGAAGCTGGCGGAACACCTGGTATTCCGCTTCCGGGGCGAAGCTGTCGGGTACATCTGTCCGGTATGCTTCGTCTGCCGATCGCACGCTGTTCCATGAGTTTCCGTTGTATTCAACGCCGATATCTCCCCGCAGATATACGGGTATATCTCCGCGCTGGAGTGTCACTTCAAGCACCGGGCGATCGCTTTCGCCGGGCGGCGCAATGCTTATATTGTCGGAGATGTCGCCGTAGGAATCCGAGCTGAAATAGCCCTTGTCGTCCGGACTGCCTATCGGCATTCCGAGGATATCACCCACTGCGTCGGCGGCTCTGTTTCCGATAGTTACAGCGGTATCGAGCACTTTCTGATAGTTGAGCCCCATCCCGTCGGGAATGATGCCGGCAGCTCCGTAGAAAACAACAGCCGTGATCATCGCCGCAGTTATCATGTTTCCGGAGTAGCGGTGATAGCGCATCGTGTCTCCGGCTATTTTCCGGGAGGGCGGTGCGAACACAAGCCTCCGGCTGTATTCCCTGTCGTTCCGGAAGATGTTCAGATGTGCTGATGAAAGGTTTCCGTAGATGAAGCGGCTGTCAAGCTCGTAGCTGGAGCTTATCGCCTCAAAGCCGAAAATGCAGATCACGAACAGCAGATAGTCCGGTATGAAACCGGCGATCTCGCCCGCAACAGAGGGAGCGGTGACTATAACTGCCGCAGTAACGGGAACGGAAAGATGTATCCTTGTGCGGACGGCTGCGGTAAAGAACACCGCGCACAGCACGCCGAGCAGTATCGCCGCCCAGAAATACGCGGTCTGCATAAGACCGTGCTCCGGCTCAACGCCGGATTTAAGACGGTATATATTGTGTACCGTGAAATCCGCAGTCTGGAGCAGCCGTCCGTCCAGACGCAGTAGTATATAATCCCAGAAATACAGCGCAAGGCGGTATGCGGTGTCACGCAGGAACCAAATCACCGCAGCCGCGGCCGTGAGCACAGCGCCGTAAACGATCGGAGCCGGCAGGACAGACGCGAGGATATAAATAAAGCCGGACGCGAGTGCGGATATTCCCGCAGGAATGAACGCATTCCCCTCGTAGCCGTAAAGCTCACAGAATATCAGCACCAGAGATCCGGTCATAAGGCACAGCAAAGCAAGCCTTGCCGTAAGCAGGAAAGCGGCGGAAGGCTGTTCGCCGAAATATTCGTCGTGAAGTATCTTTTCGTTGCTGTGATCTTTTCTGAAACTCATTTTATCATCGCTGCGGGAAGGCTTTCCGCATTCCCGCCGGTACCTTTTTATTGCATTGAAGTGCGAAGCGAAAGAGCGATATCCTCCTGATCTATGCGCCATACGGACACATTTCCGGCTGCGCCAGCCTGTGCGGCGAGCATATCGTCCGGATCGGAGGCGGTAAGGTAAAGCCTTATCTCACCGCACATATTTCCGACTGCGTTGAGAATATCTGTAAGCGCCGACGCCTTCATCTTCGGAGTTATGATGAACAGCGGCTCGCTGCCGGTAAGATTGTCTGCGGCATGGGAGATCATCTTCTCCGCTCCCGCGTCTTTTTTTGTGACGGGAATAACTGCGAATACCGACACAAGCCGTTCGTAATCATCGATCTTTTCCGCTGTCTTTATATCTGTGTGCTCGTCGGACGTGCGGTAAATGTTCACTGCCGTGCGCCCGTCCGAGATTATCTTTCTTGTAAGTGCAAGGGCTGTCTCAACAGCAGCGTCCGCCGCTTTCAGATTATCGTCCTCATTCTCTGATATCGAATGAAGATCGGTTATGATCAGCGCGCTGCTGCCGAGGTTCTGTTCCGACTGCTTCACCATAAGCTCGTCGTGCTTTGCGGAGAGCTTCCAGTGAACATGCTTCATCAGATCGCCGTCTGCGTACTTTCTTACCGAAGCGAAGGAGCCGCTTTCCATGAACGATACCTTTGTTATCGTGCTGTCGTAGTCGTCGGTGCAGAGCGCTGTCGTTTCGTCCAGCATCACTCTTCTCGGCATCACTGTGATCCTGCACATCGGCGTATGTTTCAGTTTAAATCTGAATATCCGCAGCAGATCGTATATTTCCGCGTTCTCAATGCCGAGCATATATTCGCCGCGGAAGCTGATATTGCCCTTGAACGAGTAGTCGCATTTCCGCAGCGCGGCTGCACTCAGAACAAGCTTTCGTCCCGGTATCACGCTTCCGTTTTTGTCATGGAACGTGCCTGTCACCATCATCGGCGCTGCCGGGATAATGAACCGGTTCTTTACTTTCACGGTTATCTCGAAATCCTGCAGCTTGCCGACATGATCCGCTTCCGGTATAACCTCGATCTTCATCAGCAGTCCGGACAGAAGCATAAGCACGAACGTTACCGGCGGCATCAGCGCGACTCCCGCAAACAGCACAAACGACAGTTTGCTCTCGTAAGCGAGGGCGAATACGGCGGCTCCGAGATAAAGCAGCGCATATAAAATTCTGTACTTTGCCAAAGCCTATTTACCTCTTGTGAACGGCGGCTTGACAGCCTTTATGACGTCACGCAGCACGTCCATTGTATCGGTGCGCTTGATCTTTGCCTCCTGCGTAAGCCTTATTCTGTGGGGCAGGATATAGGGCGTCATACGCAGCACGTCCTCCGGTACCACATACGCTCTGCCGTTTAGGAAAGCATAGCTCTGTGCCGCACGCATCAGCGCGAGGGACGCACGGGGACTTGCTCCAAGCTCCACGGCGGGGTGAACACGGGTGCTTGCGGTTATCTCCACAATATAGCGGTAAACCGACGGCTCTATGTTCGTGTCCTTTACATCGTCCTGCGCCGCAATGATATCTTCCCTCGTGCAAGTCGGGATTATAAGATCGAACGGGTCATTCTTCTGTCTGCTTGCGATGATGCCGATCTCCTGATCTACGGTGGGGTAGCCCATTGAGACCTTCATCATGAATCGGTCAAGCTGAGCTTCCGGGAGCGGGAATGTACCGACGTAACCGAGCTCGTTCTGTGTCGCAATGACCATAAACGGCGACGGGAGCTTATGGGTGATGCCGTCAACGGTGACGGTCTGTTCCTCCATAGCTTCGAGCAGGGCAGACTGTGTCTTCGGTGTAGCACGGTTTATCTCGTCCGCGAGCAGTATGTTAGTCATGACCATACCGGGGCGGTATTCAAAATTATTCGTTTCCTTGTTGAGCATGGTGAAGCCGGTTATGTCCGAGGCGGTTACATCGGGGGTGAACTGGGCGCGCTTGCTCATAAGTCCGGCGGACTTTCCCATAGCAGCGGCAAGAGTTGTTTTCCCGGTGCCGGGAACGTCCTCGACAAGAACGTGACCGCCGGAGAGAAGTGCGATAAGAAGCATCGTTACAACATCGCGCTTTCCGACTATTACCTTTTCCACCTCATCGGCTATCTGCTGAATTTTCCTGTTATGGATCATCTGTATCGGTTTTCCTTTACGTCTTTTTGCGGACATAAATATCCGCATATATAATATATTATATCACTATTCGTTAATTAAATCAACCTTTTTCGGAAAATGTAATTGATTTGTAATATTTCCGGAACGACTGAAATGTGCGGAGATTTTTGTGCAAAGTGACGAAAAACGGAAAGGGTATTGACATACTACGGCAGACGTGGTATTATAATACTACGGCAGACATAGTATTGTCTGACGTATCATTATAAGCTTTCCGCCCGGACTACCCCTACAAAACGGGCGGAAGGCGTTCCGGACGGAGGTGGATCTATTGATAAGCAGCGATATAATACGCGGTTATACGGATACCATGATACTGTTTATCGTGTCCTGCGGCGACTCATACGGCTACGAGATATCGAAGCAGATAAAGGAGATATCCGAGGAAAACTATGTTATGAAGGAAACGACGCTGTATTCCGCGCTTACCCGTCTTGAAAAGAACGGCTTCATAACTTCCTATTCGGGAATGCATGACGGACGAAAACGAACATATTACCGCATAACCGATGCCGGAAAAGCGTATTACAAGGAAAAATGCGAGGAATGGGAGCTTACAAAGGAAGTAATCGACAAATTCATATAACGGAGGAGAAAATAATGGATATCATAATGAATTATATTGACAGTATGTTTGCGGGAATACCGGTTACAGATGAAACGAGCCGGCTCCGCGAGGATATTACCGCGAATATGACCGACAAGTACGACGAGCTTGTAAAAGAGGGCAAGAGCGGAAATGAAGCTATCGGCACGGTGATCTCGGAGTTCGGCAGCATCGACGAGGTGCTGTCCGAAATGGGGATTACCCGCGGTGCTGTGCCTGTGGTGATAACCGAGGCGCCGGAAAAGAAATACCTGTCCCATATAAGGACAGTTTCGCTGCTTGCCGCTGCGGGTGCGGGCATACTGATACTCGGGATAGCGCTCATATTTGTGCTGCAGTATCATACCTACGAAAAAGTAGTATCTTTGTTTACTATATTCGCAGGCATAGTATTCATTTTTCTGTCACTGTTCATAAGAGTGGGATTCAGACAGAAATACACAGAGATATCCGAAAAAGCCGTGACTGTTCTAAAATCGAAGTATGAAGCCGGAAGATCGTTGACGCTGAAAATGGTATTCCCGTTCATCTGCATTTTCGCAGTTTTATTTGCTCTCTTTTCGGGTGTGAGAAATTTTGATATGTTTTCGCTTATATTTATGATTTCAGTCTCGCTTAACCTGGCAGTTACCGCTTTTGTATATACCGAAAAACGAACACTGGCAGGAATGATCGGTGTGACTGTTCCGCGCCTGAAGGCGGCAGACATATTGCGCGAGCTTACACTTCCGTATTTCATGTGCGTGCTTATGTCGGTTACAACAGGTTATAACCAGTTTGAAATTGTGGTTATTGCCGTAGTTGTATATGTCATCATGCATCTCTGTGTCGGGCTGTTCGATACTATAAGAGAAAACGCAAAATAAAATGACCCCCGTTTCTCGAAAGAAGCGGGGGCATATCATGTTGCCGGACTGTCAAATCTCCGTATTACGGTATAAGGTTTAGGGATCCAACCCCTTTTTAAAGGGGTTGGCGCCGTCCGCGCAGGACAAGGGCGGAAGCGCCGCAGTTCAGCGGCGGATAGCTTTTGCCAGCGGTTTATAGCTAAAGAACACGATCAGCGAGTCTAACATAAACTTGATGAATGTGAACGGCATATTGAACCATATCAGTGCGTCCCAGAGAGAGCCTACGCCGCCGTTTAACTTCTGGTATTCTCCGATTATTGCGTCAAGCGGCATAAATGTCTGATAGAATGGGTAGGAGATGTAGTAATTTATGAAGATGCTTGCCACAGCGACTATTGCCGAGCCTGCGATCATTGCAATAAGCGCGTTGGTCTTCGACGGCTTTATCTTGTAAATAAGCCACGACGGTATCACCATTGCCACACCGAGGAGGAAGTTACAGAGCTCTCCGACTCCCACAGATGCCGATACAGCAAGGTGTATCACATTTTTCAGCAGGCATACCGCAATTCCGGAAACCGGTGAGACGAGGAATGCGGCGAGTATAGCGGGAAGATCGGAAAAGTCGAATTTCACGAACGGCGGGATAAAGAACGGCACCGGGAATTCGAGATACTGGAGCACCACAGCTATCGCGGTAAGTATTGCGGTGACAGTGATGAACTTTACGCCGGTGATCCTGCGTACGCCTGTATTTACTGCTTCTGTTCTGGTTGACATGATGTTTCTCCTTTCGCTCGGAGGGAACAAAAATGCCCCTGTAAAAACAGGGGCGGGTACTGTGCAGTACGTTTTTGTTTCTTTCATCCGGACTATACCGTCGGTATCGGAATTTCACCGATTCGGCTCCGCAAGGGAGTTCGCGGACTCTATCGAAGCCCCTTTGCTGAGCGTCCTGATGAAGCGCTTCGCGGGAACTTCAATGCTGCGCCATGCAACACCGCCGGTGGGGAATCGCACCCCGCCTCTGAAACATAAATTGAATTTTTTATTTTTACCGGGATCCGGTAATTAACATTACTGCTCGTCGTCGAGCTGATCGAGATCGAATTCGAGTGTGGAACCGCAGTTCGGGCAGTCTATAGTGCCGTTTGCGAGAACGTCGTAATCCGCTGTGATCGTGTTGTTGCAGTTGGGGCAGGTTATCTCATAGAGAGCATCGTCATCATCTAAGTCGCCGTCATACTCGCTGTCATCGCCGTCGCCGTAAACCTCGTCCTCAAGATCCATAAGGCTGTCCTCAACGTCACCGACTACATCAGTGAGATCTGCGAGATCGGCATCGATATCCTCGATATTGATAGCAATATCACCGAGAACATCTATGATAGCTGCGAGGATCTTGCCCTCGTTGGTCTCGGTATTGAGCTTCAAGCCCTCCGCAAGACCCTTTATATAGGAAACCTTTTCCGCAATTGTCATATTTTCCATATTACTGCCTCACTTTCATTAACGCGTGCAGTTACTTGTTTGCGCGCTCCATATATTCGCCTGTTCTTGTATCGATGCGGATAACGTCGCCGATATCGATGAACAGCGGAACTCTGATCTCTGCGCCTGTCTCGAGAGTAGCAGGCTTTGTTGCGTTTGTAGCTGTATCGCCCTTGAAACCGGGATCTGTCTGTGTTACTTCGAGTTCAACGAAGTTGGGCGGCTCAACGCCGAATACCTTGCCCTTGTAGGAGAGCACCTTGCATACTGTGTTTTCCTTTACGAACTTGAAGTTGTCGCCTACTTCGGAAGCGTTGATCGGAACATCCTCGTATGTTTCGCTGTCCATGAAGTGGTAAAGTTCGCCGTCCATGTAGGTGTATTCCATATCCTTGCGCTCAATGAAAGCGGTGGGGAACTTTGCTGTGGGGTTGTAGGACTTTTCAACTACCGCACCGGTAAGAACATTCTTGGTCTTGGTTCTTACGAAAGCGGCACCCTTACCGGGCTTAACGTGCTGGAATTCGACGACCTGCATTACCTGTCCGTCTTCTTCAAATGTCATACCGTTTCTGAAATCGCCTGCTGTGATCATTTAATTATCCTCCTTGTTATATGCGGATCATCGTCCCATATACGTTTATATCTTATATATTGTACTATATTTTTTGCTAAATTGCAATAGTTTTTTGAAATTTTCCGTTTTTTTTCGTAATGTCCAAAAAACGCCGGTTTACACTGCCGTTATTTGTTTCTGTTCACGGTACATACCTGTCAGATGTAAATGAGTGTCTTCGGCGCCTTTGTGAGGTCAATGCAGCCGTCAGTCGTAACGACAACCATATCCTCTATACGGACGCCGTACTTGTGGGGGATATAGATGCCCGGCTCGATAGTTATCACCATACCCTCGTGAAGCGTAAACGGGCTTTTTGCGGAGACTGTGGGAGCCTCGTGTATCTCAAGTCCCACTCCGTGACCGAGACCGTGGGTGAAGTACTTTTCATATCCCCACGCGTCGAGAGTGCTTCTTGCCACGCTGTCAACGAGCTTGCCGGTAACATCGGCATGCACCGCCTTTATAGCATCGGACTGCGCACCCCATACCGCGTTATATACTTTCGCCATTTCCTCGTCGGGCTTGCCGATAACGACTGTACGCGTCATATCGGAGTGATAGCCGTCAACAACTGCACCGAAGTCGAGAGTGAGGAACTCGCCGTTCTGCAGAGGCTTGTCGGTGGGTACTGCATGGGGGCAGGCAGAGTTTATTCCGGAAGCGGCGATAGTATCAAACGAAATACCGTCTGCGCCGAGATCCATCATATAAAAATTGAGAACGGAAGCAACCTGTTTTTCGGTCATTCCGGGACGGATAGCTGTTATGAGCTTCTGAAAAGCGGCTTCCGCGATACGCTGAGCGGCTTCGATCTTCTGGATCTCCTCCTGGCTCTTGATGATGCGCATCTTCTCAAGTGTGGAAGAGAGCCAGCCGGAAGGATCAACTGTCAAAGTCGAAAACAGCTTCATATACTCTTCAAGCTCGCTCACGGTGACGGTCTTGTTCTCGATCGAGATTACTCTGATACCATGCTCTTCTATGATCGAGTACAGCTGTTTCCGCATATCCGTCAGCAGGATCACTTCTACGCCGTCAGCCTGTTCGGCAGCCTTTTCGTAGTACCTGCCGTCTATGAGAAAATAGCTTTTCTGCTGTGTGATAAACACAATTCCCGCCGAGGATTTGAAACCGGTGGCATACTGCCTTGAAACGGGGCTTGTTATAAGGGCGGCATGGCTCGGATCTTTAAGCTCTGCCGCGATTCTGTCTGTTCTTGTCATTTAAGATACCGTCTCCTTGCAATTATAGGATAAGCGCATCGATAGCGAGCTTGTAGGACTTTTTCCCGAAACCGCAGATCACGCCTGTGCAAACCGCCGATATTACGGACTTGTGCCGGAATTCCTCGCGCTTGTGGACATTCGAGAGATGCACCTCAACGCAGGGAAGCTCTACTGCCGCGATCGCATCACGGATAGCGATGCTGTAATGTGTATATGCACCCGCATTCAGGACTATGCCGTCCGCGGTGCCGTGAGCGGAGTGTATGAAGTCGATAAGCTCTCCCTCGGAGTTGGACTGGAAGAACTCCGGCTCCACTCCGACGGAAGCGCAGTATGCCGCAAGCTCCTCGTTTATGGATTCCAGCGTATCGCTGCCGTATATCTCCGGTTCGCGCTTGCCGAGCATATCAAGATTAGGTCCGTTTATAACAAAGATCTTCATTTTGCGATCCCCTCATAGTATTTTTTCATCTGCGCCGCGTCTTCTGCCTGTGTACCCGAGCTTTCGCATACTATCGACGGCTCGAGAGAGCGTTTTGCGAACTGCTCCATAAGCGGCTCGAACTGCGGACCGTACTCATTGTCCTCAAAGGTAAGGTGCATCTTTTCACCGCCGGTCGTGTACATTATCTTGCTGAAATGCACATGGAAACGCTTTAAGCGCTCATGTCCGAGCTTGTTTTCGATCTCGTCGAGGATATCCGCGTAATCGGATTCCGACTTTATCCCTCCGAGGGTGCGTGCATTGAGATGTCCGAAATCCACGCAGGGAAGGAACCGTTCATCGACTCCGCAGAGCTCGATCACTTCGCTGAGTGTGCCGAGCTGGTTAATCTTTCCCATAGTTTCGGGGCAGATTATTATTTCTGAAAGCCCTTCGGCATCGAGTGCGTTCTGCGCCCTTGTGAGCGTATCTCTCGCAAGCTCCGTTGCTGCCTCTCTCGTCATTTTCGAGCAGGAGCCAGAATGCACCACCATTTTGCGTATGCCGAGCTTATGAGCGGCTCTTGCGCTTTCGAGTATGTAATCCACGCTTTTGAGCCTTGTTTCTTCCTTTTCGCTTGAAAGGGAGATGAAGTAGGGGGTGTGGAGGGTGAGACAGATCCCGTGTTCTGCGGCAAGTCCGGGGAGCAGGGAATAGGTCTTTTCCGAAATGCGCACTCCTCGTCCGCACTCCACCTCATAGCCGTTGAGCCCCATTGAGGCAAGGTACTCGGGGAGGTCTTCGGGGAACTTGCGCTTACCGAAGCTGTCGGAGTTTCCGCCGGGTCCGAATGTTATCATTTTATCTGCCTTTCTGTCCGAGCTTTTCAAAATCGCGCCTGAAAACGACGTTTTCGGCAGCCCGTTTTATCTTGAAAAATACGTTTTTCTCTGGTCTGAACGGCTCGACGAGTATCGTCTGCGTCCGCGCGAAGTTTCCGCCCATGACATCGGTGAAGATCTGATCTCCCACGACGGCTGTGCGTTCCTTCGGAGTCCCTAGGTATTTAAGCGCTCTTGTGATGCCGATAGTGAGGGGCTTTGCGCCGTTGGCTATGAACGGAAGCCCGAGTTTTCTCGCAAGGGGAGCAACGCGGCGGTTGGTATTGTTCGACACCACTACCATCTTCACTCCCAGCGCCCTCATATAGTCGAGCCATTCCGGTATGCCCTCTTCCGCAGCGGGGTCTCCGTGCATGGACAGGGTATTGTCGAGATCGAGGATAAGCGCGTCGATGCCGTTTTCCTCAAGAAACTCCTTGTTTATGCTGAGTACATTTTTCAGCCAGTGACGAGGCTTGAATATCATTTCATCAACTCATTCAAAAATAAATTAAGCGGACTCTGTCCGAGACCGCTTAAATCCTGTGTAATTCATCATTACTTGAACTTGCGCTTGCGTGCAGCTTCGGACTTTTTCTTACGCTTCACAGAAGGCTTTTCGTAATGCTCTCTTTTGCGAACCTCAGCCAGTACGCCGTCTCTTGCGCACGAACGCTTGAAACGCTTGAGTGCGGTATCCAGCGACTCGTTCTTGCCAAGACGAATTTCTGCCATTCCTGTTTCCCTCCCTTTGCCTTAACGGCACAGGATAAAATATCAAAACTGTTCGTAATGATCAATAGTAAAGGTTTCAAATAAACCCACAAGTCATTATACATTATATAACAAAATTTGTCAAGTATAATTTCTCATAATTATCACATTTTCGTCATATCAGACAAAATATAACAGCTTTTTTTATGAATTAAGAATTAAGAAACTCTGCAATATCGACTTCTTCGCCGTCAGCCCAGAGCTTTTCGAGACCGTAGAATTCGCGTGTCTCGTTGAGGAAAACGTGGACAACAACGTCGATGTAATCTATCGTTATCCAGTTCGTACCCTGCTGGTTTATGGAGCATTTCGGCTGAACGCCGGCTTCTCCCATCTTAAACTCGACTTCGTCCGCGAGTGCCTTCACCTGTGTGGAGCTGGTACCCTCTGCGATTACGAAATAGTTTGCGAGGACGGTGATGTCGCCTATGCGTATAACCTTGATGTTGCCTGCCTTCTTGGAGTCCAGCGCTTTTACCGCGGTCTTAACTTCTTCTATATCGGTCATTTTCTGTTCCTTTCAGTCTTTTTTCAGTTTCTTGTCTATGTAGTAGTTGTACGCTTCTATGGTGCATACCGGTATCTTTCTGCCGTTTTCGGAGAGGTTCCCGATCGACCATTTCAGCGCTCTGTACATAGCGTCGTCGAGATCGCGCATAGCGTAGGCGCGGTACTTTTCCACGTCGGGGAAATCCCTTTCCGCGGAAACAAGGTCACCGAGATACACGATCTTTTCGAGTCTTGTCATAGCCGCGTGTCCCACGGTATGATAGCGTATCGCGTTCAGTATATCCTTGTCGTTTATGCCGAGCTTTTCGCGCACATAATACGCGCCTGCTATGCCGTGCCATGTGCTTTTGGAGTCAAGCTCCGCGGGATCGACGTAATACCCGCTCGCCATCATCTCGCTCCGCTGTACATCTGCTTCCGCTTCTTTGCGGCAGTCATGCAGGATACCGGCGGTATAGGCTTTCTTAACGTCCTCGCCGTATATCTCCGCCAGCTTCACGCACATATCCGCCACGTTGCAGCTGTGGATATAGCGCTTCTTGCCCATCATGCCCTTTATAAGGTCCTTGTATTCGTCAGCCACGGTAAATTCCCTCCGCTTTGATATATTCAATAACAGCGTCCGGAACAAGACCGTGTATATCTTCGCCTTTTGTGAGCTTTTCGCGTATTTCCGCCGATGAGATATCGGGTATCTCCGTATTGAGCACCTTGATATGTCCAAGCTCGTTGGCATATTCCGCCATATCCGTGTAGCTGATGCTTCCGCGTGTTACGGCAGTCACATGGCACTCTTTCAGCAGCGCTTCAAATCTGAACCACTGTTCGATCGTGAACAGCTGATCTCCGCCGATTATGAGATAGAACTCCGTCTTTTTCGGGTAGATCTCTTTCAGCGCACGGACAGTATTTATCGTGAAGCTCTTTCCGCCCAGCTTCTTTTCGATATCCGAAACTGCAAATCCCGGCTTGCCTTCAAATGCAAGTTCAGCCATTCTGAACCTATGGGCGAAAGATGCGGTACAGTCCTTTTTGTGGGGAGGTTCTGCAGCGGGGATAATGAGCGTTTCGGCAAGCTTCAGCTCTTTCGCGGTCTTTTCCGCGAGAATAACATGTCCGTTGTGTATGGGGTCAAAAGACCCGCCGAGGATTCCGACTTTACTCATTTATGAACACAACTCTCTTCTTTGGGTCTTTGTTCTGTCTGTACATCACGAACTTTGTGCCGATGACCTGCACCGGCTCCGCGTTCAGACGTCCGCACAGCTCCGTGCATACCTCACGCGCCGTAAGCTCGCAGGTCTCATGCACCTTGCCCTTTATCATCTCTCTTGCTTCGAGCGCATCGTCCGCCTGCTTCACAAGATCGTCGCCTATGCCGTTCTTTCCCACATAGAGAATGGTCTCATAGCTGTTTGCGAGTGCGCGCAGCTTTGCTCTTTCTTTTCCTGTCATATTCTTCTCCGATCAGAGTTTGATGAACTTGTTTCTGCCGTTTCCGCCGTCAGACTTGAAATCATCGTCGTCCTCGTCCTCATCGTATTCGTACTCGTCGTCTTCATCTTCATCGCAGTTCTTCGGGAGACTTGCTTCGCCGCTTCCGATGTCATGGTTGTTGCTTGCAATCTTGTAGGAAACGTTCTTGCGGGGAGAAAGGAACATTCCGAGTACCAGACCGCCGAGAACAGCGACTGCTATCTCAAGCGTGAATACCTTTCTGCTGATGATGATATCTTCCTCGCCGAGCTTCTTGATGTTCTCCGCGACTTCCTTTGCGTTATCGACAACATTTCCTGCTGCCTTTGCCGCCTGTTTTGAAATAATGCCTGCCAATATCTTGTTCATTTGTTTGTCCTCCGTTGAATTTTATTTATCCTGACCGGCGAGTATCTCCGTCAGCTGTTTTATTGCCGAAGCCCTGTGGCTTATGCGGTTCTTTTCATCCGCGGGGAGCATTGCGACGCTTGTGTCCTCGTCCACCATGAATATCGGGTCATAGCCGAAGCCGTTGTTTCCGAGGGGCTCTGTTCCGATATGGCCCTCAAGAGTACCGCGGACGCTGTATTCGGTATCGTCGTCGATGATGCAGTAGATCGAGCATACGAAACGCGCCGTTCTCATGCTTTCGTCAACTCCGTCCAGCTCGTCGAGTATCTTCTGTATGCGCTGTTCGTCGGTAGCGTCCTCACCCGCATATCTTGCGGAGTAGATGCCCGGAGCGCCTCCGAGAAAATCCACTTCCAGTCCGCTGTCGTCAGCGATGACCGGGCAGCGGCATATATCATACACAGCCTTTGCCTTCTTGTGCGCATTCTCTGCGAATGTCTCACCGTCCTCAACTACTTCGATGCTGATGCCCGCATCTTTCAGAGATACGGGCTCGTATCCGAGAGGTTCGAGCATTTCCTTTATTTCTCTTACTTTGCCCTGATTATTTGTTGCTATAACAAGTTTCATAGTTCTTATTCGTCCTCGCCGCCGTCATTACCGGCTTCATCATCATCATCTTTATCTTCTTCGTCTTTCTTTCCGTCATCGGCAAAAAGTATCTCCGCGTAATCTTCGGGAATGAAGTTCTGGAGATCGTCGATCTTCTCGCCCACACCCACGAGTTTTACGGGTATTCCGAGTTCGTCTTTAATCGGCAGGATAATGCCGCCTTTTGCCGTACCGTCAAGCTTTGTCAGCACAATACCGGTTATATCGCAGACTTCCTTGAACAGCCGCGCCTGATTGACTGCGTTCTGTCCGGTGGTAGCATCGAGAACGAGCAGTGTTTCCAGCGAGCAGCCCTCAAGCTGCTGGTTGATGATCCTCGATATCTTTTTCAGTTCGTCCATGAGGTTCTTCTTGTTGTGGAGCCTTCCTGCGGTATCTACTATCAGTACGTCGACATTCCTTGCCTTTGCTGCGGTGCAGGCATCGAACACTACCGATGCGGGATCGCTGCCCTCGGCATGCTTTACGATATCGACTCCGGCTCTGTCAGTCCATACGTTGAGCTGATCTATCGCAGCTGCGCGGAACGTATCTGCCGCTGCCACAACTACTTTCTTTCCGTCGCGTCTGAGGTTTGCGGCAAGCTTTCCGATAGTGGTGGTCTTTCCTGCGCCGTTGACGCCGATAACGAGTATCGCGGACGGCTTTGTCTCAAGGTTCAGCGAGTTGTCCCCGCGGAGCATATCCGCAACTATCCCTTTGAGCAAGCCCTTTACCGCGGTTGTCTCGGTGGTGCCTGTGCGCTTTACCTCGGCACGGAGCCTGCTGCAGATATTCTCTGCTGTAACAGCACCTATATCCGAGAGGATAAGCGTCTCTTCAAGCTCCTCGAAAAAGTCCTCGTCTATCTTCGTGAACGAGTTTACGAGAGTTTCGACTTTAGCGACGAAGCTGTCCTTGGTCTTTTTCAGACCCTCTTTCAGTTTTTCAAAAAATCCCATTCTTTATCCTTCCGATCAGTCGAGCTCAAGCTCCATTTCGTCGATAAGCTCCTGGTGTATGAGCCTTGAAACGCCCTTTTCCTGCATAAATACACCGTACAGCACATCACAGCCTTCGATCGTACCGCGCCTGTGTGTGATTATCATGAGCTGGGTGTTGTTGCAGAAGCGTTTCAGGTAAGTGACGTACTTCACAACGTTTATCTCGTCGAGTGCCGCATCGACCTCATCAAGCATACAGAACGGCGTGGGGCGGTGCATCAGTATTGCGAAGTATATCGTGATCGCTACCATTGTCTGTTCGCCGCCGGACAGCGAGATAAGGTTCTTTATCAGCTTTCCGGGAGGCGCTGCGAATATCTCTATTCCGCTTTCGAGCACATTTTCCGGATCGATAAGCTCAAGATGAGCTTCACCGCCGCCGAACACTTCTCTGAATACCGCGCTGAACTTCTCGTTGATGTCGTTGAAGCTTGACAGGAACCGTGCCTTTATGTCCGCGGTAAGGTTATTTATCAGCTTTTCCAGCTCATCTTTCGACTTCTCAACATCTTTCAGCTGTACGGAAAGTGCGTCATACTGCGCCTTTACCTGCTCATATTCCTCGATAGCGGAGAAGTTTATGCTTCCGAGCGCTGTGATCTGCCTGCGGAGATCCTGGAGTTCCTTTCTTGCGGCGGACAGGTCTTCCAGCTTTTCCGCCACAGCCTTCGCATCGCTGAGTGCAAGCTCGTACTTGTCCCACAGAGATATGCGCAGCTTGTCCCGCTCCTTCTCTGCGGCAGTTTTCTTCTCGGTTGCCGCGGCGAGTGCATTGGAGAACTTCTCCTTGTCGGAGCTCTTTTCGCGTATCTCCTTTGTGATCTCGCTTATGCGCTTCTCGCAGCCGTTCTCCTTTTCTATCAGCTCTTCGATAGCCTTGCCGGTATCTCCGAACCGGGTCTTTGCTGTTTCGATCTCGGATTTCTTATCTTCGATCTGCTTTTTCAGTTCCTCGGTAGAAGCTTTCACCTCCGCCGTTTCTCTGTCGAACTGCTCGCCGCTTCCTGACGCCGCATCTCTTGCGCGTTCAGCGTCAGCCTTCTGCTGCATGAGGTTCTCGATATCCTTTTCGGCGGCTATGCGTGCAAGGTTCAGCTCCGCGATCTTTGCAGAAGTTTCCGCGCGGTCGGATTCAGCCTTTTCGAGCTTTGCGCCCGCCTGTTTCAGCTTCTCCTCATTCGCGGCTATATCCGCGCCGAGCTTTTCTATATCGGACTTTGCCGATTCAATAAGCTTATCCTGTTCGGAGGTCTGCTTTCTGCTCTTTTCAATGATGAGCTCGGCGCTGTCCTGCTGCTCCTCAAGCTGGCGGATAAGATCCTTGATACCCGCGATCTCGGTAGTTATGCGGACTTCCTCCTGTTTCAGCGCGGTTATCCTTTCAGTGAAGCCCTCCATTTCAATGCTCATCTTTCCGACTTCCGCGGAAAGTGCGGCATATTCTTCCTGGGAGGTCTTTATCTTTTCGGAAAGCTTTTCGATATCTGCGCCGAGTGTGTCTATTTCCTGCTTACGGGAGATGATACCGCTCGTTTCCTTCAGCGAACCGCCTGTCAGCGAACCGCCCGCGTTTATTATCTGCCCGTCAAGCGTTACTATCCTGAATTTATAGCCGTATTTTTTCGCAATGCGCACAGCCGAGTTTATATCGTCCGCCACAGCCGTTCTTCCAAGCACCGAGCTTATGATATCCCTGTACTTGCTGTCGCAGCGCACAAGTTCCGACGCAATGCCCTCAAATCCGTCCTCGTTTTCAAGCCCGTTCTGGTTGAGATAGGAGCCTTTTACCGAGGTTATCGGGTAGAATGTGGCGCGTCCGCCGTTGGAGTCTTTGAGGAAGCGTATGCAGCGCTTCGCTGTCTCTTCGCTGTCAACGACGATATTCTGAAGAGCGTTGCCGAGTGCTGTTTCAACAGCTGCGGCGTACTTCTTGTCAACGGAGATGATATCTGCCACAGTTCCGTGTATGCCGCCTATCTGACCGCGTTTTCCTGCGCTTATGACAGCCTTTACGCTGGAGAAGTAGCCGACCATGTTCTTCTCGATATCGGACAGCGTTTCAAGCTTCTGGCGTTTGGCATCGAATGTTCGGCGAAGCTGTTCGTAAGCGGTGCGGCTTTCGGTGAGCTTCCCGTTCTTGCTGTCGTAAAGCTTTTTGTAGCCGCCGAGCTTGTTTTCAAGCTCCGACTTTTCCTCGCTCATCTTTTCGAGTTCGCCGTTCAGCGCTTTTCGTCTTGCCCGGTAATTCTCGGCAGCCTGTTCGCGGTCTCCGGCATTCTTCCTGTCCTGCTCAAGTCGCTCGGCTATGTCAGCCTTTGTCTTTTCCGCCTGCTGGAGGGTAAGGCGCGCTTCGGTAAGCTTTGAGTACAGCTCACTGTTCTGCGTGTCGAGAGCCTTGTATTCGCCGTCAAGCTCTTTGTCGCTTTCGTCAGCTTTTTCAAGCCTGTTCTTAAGCTCGTTTATATCGTCGGAAAGCTTTTCGCATTCGCGCTTCTTTGCTTCCGTCTGTTTTTCTATACCGCCGATCTGCGCGGTGAACTCACCAGCGCTGCGTCTGCTTTCTTCGCGTCTTTTTTCTATATCGGCAATACGCTCGTCGTTATGCTTGATCTCGTTTTCGAGGACAGCGATCTGCTTGTCCGCTTCCGCGATCTCGTCCCTGACATTCTCCGAGCTTTTGCGGAGGTCTTCCAGCTGTGCCGCGTACTGGCTCTTTTTTATGGATATGGACTCGCTTTCGTTTTCGAGTTCACCGATCTCACGGTCAAAGTGCTCGCACTGACCCTGGTTTTCGAGCACCGAGTTTTCTATCTCGGTCATATCCTTTTCAATGCGCTCAAGTTCCGCTGTTGTAACGGATATCTCGACTGTCTTTTCGCGCTCGATGAGCCCTCTTGCCTTTATCGCCTTTTCCGACTGCCTTTGCAGTACCGGCACACGTTCACCGAGCTGAGTTTCGGTATCTTTCAGCCTAAGATAGTTTGCTTCCGCTCTTTGCAGTTCTCTTTCCGCGTCCGCCTTCTGGTGCAGGAATTTGGAGACTCCCGCGGCTTCCTCGAATATTTCACGGCGCTGGCTGCCTTTTGCATTCACTATCTCGGCAACACGTCCCTGACCGATGATCGAGTAGCCCTCGCGTCCTAGACCGGTTCCCATGAGAAGTTCCTGGATATCTTTCAGCCTGCATTTATCGCCGTTTATGAGGTATTCGCTCTCGCCTGTGCGGTAGAGCTTTCGTGCGATCACGACTTCGTCGCTGTCAACGCGAAGAGCCCTGTCGGTATTGTCGATTGTGAGCGCGACTTTTGCAAAGCCCATCTGCTTTCTTGTGACGGTTCCGTGGAAGATAACGTCCTCCATTTTATCGCCGCGCAGCGTCTTTGCTCCCTGTTCGCCCATTACCCAGCGAAGAGCGTCGCTTATATTGCTTTTGCCGTTGCCGTTGCTTCCGACTACGGCTGTCATCTTTGTATCGAAATTCAGTACAGTCTTGTCCGCGAAGGACTTGAAGCCCTGTATTTCCAGTGTTTTAAAATGCATTTTCTATCCTTAGTCTTGTTCCTTTTTCTGTTTTTATCTCAAATCTGTATCCGAGACCCGCAAGTCTCGTTCTGTTCTCTTTTTTCTGTCCCGTTACCTTGCTGATGTTGGCGGGATCGGTATATACTATGAAATCCGTACCGCCTATGCGCTTCATTTCCGCAGACATATCCTCAAAGAATATCCTGCTTTCGCACAGTTCCCGCAGAGCCGGGTGATATACGCCGCCGAGCATCTTTTCTTCCACATCTCTGCTTGCGTGCAGTCCCAGCCGGATAACGGGTATCTCCGCTTCTCCGAACATACGCAGGAGCCTTGCGCAGAGACCGACTGTCTCTTCCTGTGTGAATGTCCTGTAAACACCGCTCTTGTAAAGTTCTCCGAGCTTTGTGCCTTCGAGAATGACCGTGGGGTAGATGCGTACTGTATCGGCATTAAGTTCTATGAAGCGCTTTGCAGTATCTGTGCAGTACTCCGGCTTATCACCGTAAAGCCCTGTCATCATCTGAAGACCCAGCGAAAACCCGCGTTTTTTTATCTTTCCCGCTGCTTTCTCAACATCTTCCGGCGTATGCCCCCGCTCATTGAGCCGCAGCACTTCCGCGTTCATTGACTGCGCACCGAGCTCCACTGCGGTCATACCGTATTCCGAAAGGATATCAAGTATCCCGTCATCAATGAAATCTGGGCGCGTCGAGCAGCGTATCCCGTTGTAAACGTCGGGATAGTCCTGCACAAATCTGTGCGCCGTTTCGAGGAGCGATATCATATATCCGCGTTCAATGCCGGTGAAGCTGCCGCCGAAGAATGCGATCTCCGCGCGTGTTTCGTGTTTCCGGAGAACGGGTATCTGCGATTCGAGCATCTCGGCTGTTTCTTCCGGAGAAGGCGGCTTCTGCGCACCGCTTATGGAGCGCTGGTCGCAGAAAGTGCAGCGGTGAGGGCAGCCGTTATGCGGCACGAAAACGGAAATGTTAGTTTGTTTCATAGCCCATGAGGCTGAGCGCCTCTTTTGCGGCAGCTTGTTCGGCTTCCTTTTTGCTGGAACCGGAACCTGTGCCTATGGTCTGACCGTTGAGCAGCACGTTAGCGGTGAATATTTTTCTGTGAGCCTCGCCCTTTTCGTCGCATATCTCGTATGAGATGTGTTCTTCGGGGTTCTGCTGAATGACTTCCTGAAGGCTTGTCTTGTAGTCGCCGATGATAAGCTTTCCGCTTTTGAGAGTCTCAACGGGCGGCATGAACGGGAGAATGAAATCCCGTGCGGATTCAAGTCCGCCGTCAAGGTATATTGCGGCGATAAGAGCCTCGAAAGCATCGGCGAGAATGGACTTGCGGTCACGTCCTCCCGTGCTTTCCTCGCCCTTGCCGAGTTTTATCTGTTCGCCGAGACCGATGCGTTTTGCGAAGCCGTAAAGCGTATCTTCGCAGACCAGCTTTGCGCGTATTTTCGTGAGCCGTCCTTCCGGCATATCGAGCATCTCGAACAGGTACTTGGACACTACGACGGACAGGACGCTGTCTCCGAGAAATTCAAGCCTTTCATTGCTGTTCTGTTTGCCGTTGACGAATGAGGAGTGTGTGAGCGCACGGTCAAGGTATTCGTGTTTCTGGAATGTGTAGCCTATTCTGCGTTCAAATGAGTTCAATTGTCTTTCGCCTCTTTCGCGCTTGCCGACAGCTTTGCGAGAGCTGCCGCTATTGTTCCGTTGACATCTTTGGACGCAAATTCATTTGCCTGTCTAATTGCGTTCTTGAATGCGGTTGCATCACTGCTTCCATGTGCTTTGATAACGGGTTTTGCGGAACCGAGGAGCGGTGAACCGCCGACTTCACGGTAATCCATCTGCTTTGAGATCTTCTTTATGCCTTTCATGGAGAAGAGTGCGCCGATCTTGGCGATACCGCTTCCGAAGATATCTTCTTTGAGGGCTTTTTTCATGAACTTGCCCATACCCTCGACTGCTTTAAGGTACACATTTCCGGTAAAGCCGTCAGTGACGATAACATCTACCGCGCCGAGAGGAACATCTCTTGCTTCGGTATTTCCGACGAAGTTGAGACCGGAGTTCTTTAGCAGTTCATAAGCGCCGTGTTCAAGCTCTCTGCCTTTTTCCTCTTCCGCGCCTATGTTGAGCAGACCCACACGAGGGTTCTTTATTCCCATGACTTTTTCGGCGAAAACAGAGCCCATTACTGCGAACTGGAGCAGCATTTCCGGTCTGCACTCGGTATTTGCTCCGCCGTCGAGCAGCAGGTAAAGTCCGTCTGTTGAGGGCATTATCGGCACGAGAGCGGGGCGCTTTACACCTTTGAGTCTGCCGGTAACGAGGGTACCGCCGACAACGATAGCCGCAGTGCTTCCCGCGCTTACGAAAGCGTCAGCCTTTCCCTCATTCACGAGCGCGAAAGCCCGTCCCATCGAACAGCCGGCTTTTGCCTTGCGGATATCCATAGGGTCATCTTCTATCTGTATAACGCCATCGGCGTTCTCGATTGTAATGCCTGTTTCCGGCACACCGAGAGCCGTCATGCGTTCTCTTATCTTCTTTTCGTCTCCTGTCAGTATGACTTCGACGTTATATTCTTTAACAGCCTCAGCCGCGCCTTTTATCACCTCGTCCGGTGCCTTGTCGCCGCCGAAAGCATCTACTGCTATTCTCACTTTTTCTTCTCCTTTTTGTCGCTTGCGTTCGAGACAGCCGCTTGCGCTCGAGACAGCCGCTTACGCTCGAGACAGTCGCTTACGCTCGAGACAGTCGCTTACGCTCGAGACAGTCGCTTACGCTCGAGACTTGGGGGAAACCTTTCTGAAGAAAGGTGTCTGTCGGTCAGCCCCTCTGGCACTTCGTGCCACCTCCCCTCTGAAGGGGAGACACCCCCAAACCCCTTTCCAAAGACTTTTAATCGCTTCGCATTGAAATTCCGAAGTTATCAGAATCTATTACAGTGAAGCAAAAACTAACAATTTTGTTTGAAATATTGCCAACCCCACTGCATTTCAGTCCGCAGCTGCCCATAGAACTACGCTCTGAAACACTGCATCGGTTTAGGGTGTCCAGCCCCCTTTTTCAAAGGGGGTTGGCGGGGGGTGGGGGGCAGCGCCCCCTCTTAGAAACTCTCTAAAAAATCTCTCCTTGTGTCTGAACTTAATATCCGGAGCTTTCGATAATATCCGAGAGATCGTTCAGTCCTCTCTGCGATATCGCCGCATATCTCTCCTGTTTATTTCTGATCTGGATCTCAAGCGGAGGAAGTATTCCCATATTCGCTCCCATTGGCTGGAAATCCGCGTTTTCGGTGCTGATGTGCTTTGCAAGTGCGCCGGTCATACAGGTTTCCGGCAGTTCAAGGTGCGCTTGTCCGGAAAGCGCACGGCACAGATTTATGCCCGCTATGATACCGCTTGCGGCACTCTCTGTGTATCCCTCAACACCCGTCATCTGCCCGGCGAAGAAGATGTTCTCGCTGCCTTTGAGCATAAACCCGCTGTCGAGCAGGGCGGGGGAGTTGAGAAACGTATTCCTGTGCATTACGCCGTACCGCATGAATTCCGCGTTTTCAAGTCCGGGAATAAGACCGAAGACACGTTTCTGTTCGCCGAATTTAAGATTTGTCTGAAAGCCGACGATGTTGTAAAGCGTACCCTCGCGGTTCTCTTTGCGGAGCTGTACCGCGGCATAAGGACGGTGTCCGGTTCTCGGATCGGTAAGTCCCACCGGCTTCATGCACCCGTATCTCACGCTGTCGGCACCGCGTTTCGCAAGCACCTCCACCGGCATACAGCCTTCATAGACCGTGAGATCGTCGAATTCGTGGAGAGGAGCAGTCTCCGCGGTTATCAGCGCGTTGTAGAAAGCTTCATATTCTTCACGGCTGAACGGGCAGTTGATATAATCCGCGCCGCCCTTGTCATAGCGGGAAGCGAAGAATGCCTTTGACATATCTATGCTCTCTGCGGTGACTATCGGGGCTGCGGCATCGTAGAAACTGAGCGCCTTTCCGAGTTTATTGTAAATTACATCAGCGAATGGTTCGCTGGTAAGGGGACCGGTTGCGATGACTGTATTTTTTTCGGGAAATGCGGTGATCTCCTGCTCATAAACGGTGATGTTCGGGTGGGAGCGCAGCTTTTCTGTGATATAATCCGAAAAGTCTGTGCGGTTCACGGCAAGCGCGCCGCCGGCTTCAACCGAAGTCTTTTCTGCCGCTTCCATGGTCAGCGAGCCGAGCAGTCTCATCTCTGCCTTGAGCATACCGGCGGCGCTGTCGGGGCGGGCAGCTTTCAGCGAGTTGCTGCACACAAGCTCAGCAAACCCGGCATAGCGGTGTGCGGGCGACATCTTCTGCGGCTTCATCTCGTAGAGATCCACATGAAGCCCGCGGTTTGCCGCAGCCCATGCCGCTTCGGAGCCCGCAAGCCCGGCGCCGATAACATTAACCGTCATTTTCGCCCTTTCCGCTGTCGGCATCGGCTTCATATCCGCAGCCTTCCTTAGCGCAGTAAAGTCTGCCTTTTCTGCCGGCTTTCTTGAAGAGGGTGCTGCCGCACTGCGGGCAGATATCGGATACCGGCGTATCCCATGTCATAAACCCGCAGTTCTGGTAATCCTCGCAGCCGAAGAAAGGCTTGCCTTTCTTGCTCTTTCTTGCGAGCATCTTCTTGCCGCACTTCGGGCATTTTCCCTCTGTCTCGTTTACGATCTTCTTTGTATTCTTGCACTCCGGGAATCCCTCACAGCCGAGAAATTTTCCGTAAGGACCGATCTTTATTACCATGTGCTTTCCGCACTTTTCGCAGATGATATCGGTAGGTTCATTGGGAACCTTCACCCGCTTGCCTTCCATATCCTGTTCGGCTTTTTCGAGAGTTGCAGCGAAGTCACCGTAGAAGTCTTTGAGTACCTCGTACCATTCTGACTTGCCTTCCTCGACTTTATCGAGGTTTCCTTCCATCTGTGCGGTGAACTTTGTGTCGACGATGTTCTCGAAATGGTCTTTGAGCAGGTCTGTAATAACGTCACCGAGCGGAGTGGGCTTGAGCTGTTTCTGCTCGCGCTCGACGTAGTGTCTGTCGAGGATAGTGGTAATGGTAGGCGCGTATGTGGACGGCCTGCCGATACCGTTTTCTTCAAGAGCCTTGATAAGGCTTGCTTCGGTGTAGCGCGGGGGGGGCTGGGTGAAGTGCTGGTTGCCGAGAACGGACACAACGGAGAGCTTTTCGCCCTGTGTGAGTTTCGGGATAGCACCGCCTTCTTCGCTGTTTGAATCCGTGGTTTCCTCGTAGAGTCTTGTGAATCCGTCGAATTTAACGGTGAAGCCGGTAGTCTTGAACAGGCAGTCTCCCGCTGTGATATCTATTGCTGCGGAATCCAGCAGCGCGTTCTCCATCTGGCTTGCCATAAAGCGCTCCCAGATCAGCTTGTAGAGTTTGTACTGATCGGAGGTAAGGCTCTGCTTTATCTCGTCGGGGAGTATATCTATCGTAGAAGGACGGATAGCTTCATGCGCGTCCTGTGCGTTGTTTCTTGACTTATACACACGCGGCTTTGCGGGTACATACTCGTCGCCGAACTTGGCGCGTATCATCTCTGCCGCAGCCTGCTGTGCTTCTGCGGAGATACGGAGGCTGTCGGTTCTCATATAGGTGATAAGACCGACTGCGCCGCGTCCTTCTATCTCAATACCTTCGTACAGCTCCTGTGCTGTCTTCATGGTTCTTCTCGCATTGAACGAAAGTCTGCGGGAAGCTTCCTGCTGGAGTGTGGAGGTAGTGAACGGGGGAGCAGGCTGCTTCTTTCTGACGGATTTCTTTATTGCGGATACGATGAAATCCTTGCCTTTGAGGTGTTCGAGGACTTTATCCGCTTCTTCTTTTGTTTTCAGCTCGGCTTTCTTGCCGTTTATCTCGGTGAGTTTTGAGGGAAACTGTTTTCTTGATGCGCTGCCGTGGAGCTTAGCGTCAACTGTCCAGTATTCCTGGCTCTCGAATGCCTTTATCTCGTTTTCGCGGTCAACTATCAGCCGTACCGCTACCGACTGAACTCTTCCTGCCGAAAGACCGCGTCTTACCTTTTTCCAGAGGAACGGGCTGAGCTTATAGCCTACGATGCGGTCAAGGATACGGCGCGCCTGCTGTGCGTTGACAAGATCCATATCTATGCTTCTGGGCGCAGCCATACCGTTCTGAATGCCGGTTTTGGTGATCTCGCTGAAAGTTACGCGTATCGGCTTATTCCCGTCAAGACCGAGGACATGCGCGAGGTGCCATGAAATTGCTTCTCCTTCGCGGTCCGGGTCGGTTGCGAGATAGACGGTATTGGCTTTTGCGGCCTCGGCTTTGAGTTCCTTTATCAGCGCGGATTTGTCACGCTTGTTCTCGTACTGCGGCTCGAAGTTGTGTTCGATGTCCACGCCGAGCTTTGACTTCGGGAGATCTCTGATATGACCGACAGAAGCTACCACATCGTAGTTCTTGCCGAGATATTTCTTGATCGTTTTCGCCTTTGCCGGCGACTCAACTATTACTAAATCGGACAATTTTCAGACCAGCCTTTCATTTGCTCTTGTTTTTTCTGTTATTTACGATGTTTCCGCAGCGGAAACGCAGTACAGCATTCCCGAAAAGGAGGCTCAGCAGCGCTCCTATCGCGACATCGCTTAAGTAGTGAGCTCCGAGGACGATGCGTGAAAGCATCACCGCGAGCCCGTATATCAGCCCCGTTATCCGGAGCGTTGTTTCTTTGTTTTTCAGCCCGGGGAAAATCCGCGCCAGAACAGGGAAGATGTATATGCTTGACATACCCATAAGCGCGTGACCGCTCGGCAATGACTGGAAGCAGTTTATATCCATGCCGTGCATAGTCATGAGCTCTCCCGCGTTCTGTATCGGCATATACCACGGGGTGAATCCGACCCCGTCATATCCCGCGACGGTGTACCTGAACCGCGGTCTTGCGAGAAACAGTTTCAATAATCCAATGAACGATGCGCCGACGGTGATCAGCACAAGCATTCTTATCAGCAGCTCCACGAGTGAGCTGTCGTATTTGCGAGGTCCGACCGCGAACCCGACGAACATCAGCGGATACATGAACAGCATACAGAATATGAATACAAACAGCAGCGAGAACTCTGTATCCGGGAAAAACGCGCCTATGCACTCATAATGCAGGACTGCCGCCGAGCCTATCATTCCTGTCGATAAGGATAAATAAGCGCAGGCTATTTTATAGAACTGCTTCATTTTTCCGCCGATCGTTCCGCAGACCGATGCCTGCCTTAAAAGCACTCCCGCGAAGAAGATGAACGCTGAAAAGAACACATACTGTCCGGCAACGGTGATGGTGAGGAACGCAACGTTCAGCGGCATATACAGCGCCTGCGATATTTCACGGTCAAAGAAGCTGCCGGCTGTGAGCATTGCGCATAGTACAGCGGCAAGCGCGATATCATGCTTTATTGCGGACTTACCTGACATCGTAGTAGAATTCGTCGGCGGCTTCGCGGTCTTTACCGGTGAAGATGCGTTTCGTGAGCTTCCGGTTCTTTATGAGATAAAAGTCTCCGAATTCATCGAATTTGCGGCTTGATGTCAGTATGTACGAGCGTTTAAGCGTGCCGTACTTCTGTCCTCTGCTTACGCCGAGCTTATTCAGACGCACGGCGAAGTCCATATCCTCAAGGCTCACAAGGCTTTCGTCAAAACCGCCGACCGCATCGAAATCCCGTTTATATACCCAGAACATTCCGCCGGTGAGCGCCGCCTTGTTCCTGAACATTATCGGCATAAGGTTGAGCGCGACATAAGCACCCGAGCAGATTATACCGAAAGACATCCTGTCGAACTTTGAGCGCGTTCCTCCGCCGACATACTCTCCGCTTTCAAGCATTTCCTTTATCTCACACAGCGAGTATTTGGTCATAAGGCTGTCCGCGTCAAGCGTTACTGTTATCTCGCCGCCCGCTGCATGAGCGCCCGTATTGCGGATAGCGGCAATGCACTTGTCATCGTTTATCAGCACCGCCGCGCCGTAATGCCGCGCTATTTTCACCGTATTATCCGTACAGCGGTTCGCGACGACGATGATCTCCACTCTGTCCGGCCTTACATACTTTGCCGCGGACAGTACGGACTGCAGGCATTTTCCGATATATTTTTCCTCGTTATGTGCCGGGATTATCACACTGAATTTATATTCGTGCATTTTTTACCCCCCGCTCATTTCAGCTGTGTTTGGTTTTTCTCATCTCATTGCAGAAAATCGCCGCTGCGATCGCAGCATTGAGCGATTCCGCATGTTCTATCGGAATATATATATTTCTGTCTGCCGAATTTATTACTTCCGGCGAGATGCCGTTGCCCTCATTCCCGATTATCACTGCGCAGTTTTCCGGCAGTTTTGATTCATCTATGCTCTGCGCGTTTTTATCCGGCATCGCCGCATATACCGTTATTCCGCTGTCCCGCATCTCTTTTATTTTCGGGACGAGCTCCGTTACCTCGAACGGCAGCCGGAACAGGCTTCCCATAGCGCTTCTTACCACTTTCGGAGAGTAAACATCGGCGCAGTCCGGCGAGAGTATCAGTCCGTCGGTTCCCAGCGCATCGCAGGTGCGTATTATAGTTCCGATATTTCCGCTGTCCTGAAGCCCGTCGAGAATGATGAACCTGCCGTTTTCAGCATTTACCTTTCTCTCGCGTCTGCCGATCATCTCCGCTATGAAGAAGAAACCCTGCGGTGTCTTCGTATCGGAGATGTAAGAGCCGATGTCATCGGTTATAATGACCGGTTCAAATTCCGCGGATATCTCGGAAAATGCTTCGGGGTATTTCTTTGCGGCAGTTTCGGTCACCATTGCGGAGGTTATCGTAAGTCCGGCACGAAGTGCTTCGATGCACAGCTTTACACCCTCTATGACGAACAGTCCTTCGCGTTCACGGGTCTTTCGTTCCTTGCCGAGTTCCCGGTAAAACGATACTGCGGGATTTTTCCTTGATGAAATTATCATTTGACATTGCTCCCGTTATGTGGTAAAATTAGACCGGTGATTTTATGTTTACTGAATTAAGCGGTATAACCGAAGAGACCGGACTCTCCTTTGACGGGGAAAGCAGCCTTTACGGCTATATCGGAAAATACGGGACAGTCGTTTCCGACATTCCCGGAAACGGCATCTACCGTGTCGATATGTTCTTCTCTGCCGGCGATGCGCCGGAGCTTCGCTCCGAGCGGAAGGCTGCTGTGACAGAGCTTGTGAACTCGCTTGCGGAGAGCTTACCAAAAAACACTGTTATGTCGCAGTCCTGCGAGGACGGCTATGTGCGTGTCGATCTCGACAGGTACAGTCTTCTGCAGGAAAACGTAGTTTATCTTACAGAGTTCTTGGATAAGCTTGCCGACGGTCTTGGTGATATAACGCCCGAGGGCGGTGATTACAGGATCTTTTATGATACGGAGCCCAAGCCGGCTGAAAAGCTTCCCGACGGTGCCGTGCGTGTAAGGCTCGGATTTGACGGACGAAGTATCCTCGGGATCCTCGGAGCCCTCATCGGAGCCGCGGCAATGGTAGTTATCGCGGTGCTTACGGTCAATGCCGATCTTGAGATCAGCACATTCGAGCTTAAGTTCGAGGTATCCACTTACATACTTTCCGCCATAACAGCCGCGGTCATCTTTGCCGACTACCGCTTCATCGCACGCAAGCTGGACGCCTGCGGGGTGATAGTCTGTCCGGTGTTTACGCTGGGGGCGGTGGTGCTGTCGGGGCTTGGAGCAGGGGTAAGAGCCTGTGCGAAGTTCGCTGAGGTATCGTTCATGGACGCTCTGCGCGGGTTTCCGGAGTATCTTGCCCGCTATGAAGCGGTAGGAAGCTTCATGTTCGGCTATATCACGCGGGGACTGATACTTGCTGTGGTCGCCTGCATCGTCATCTATGTCTTCTATTTCAGCCGTCACCCGGAAGAGACAGTTCGTTCGGAGCGCATAGCCGCGGACGACGAAAATCCGTTCGGAAAGCGTTCCGGGAGAGACTGAAAACGATTTTCACAACACCTTAATAATGCGAAAATATCACGCCCGCGCGAGTCGGACGTGATATATTTTTGTTCTTAGAGGGCAGCCTTTGCCTTTTCGCAGAGAGCTGTGAAGCCTGCCGCATCGCTGATAGCGATCTCGGAGAGCATCTTGCGGTTGAGCATGATGCCAGCCTTCTTGAGACCGTTGATGAATGTGGAGTAGTTCATTCCGTTGAGCTTGCATGCAGCGGAGATTCTTGCGATCCAGAGCTTTCTGAAATCTCTCTTCTTGAGGCGTCTGCTGATGTAAGCGTACTGACCGCTCTTCCATACGGCTTCCTTGGCGGTTTTGAAGAGTCTGCTCTTGCCGCCCCAGTAGCCCTTAGCGAGCTTTAAGGTCTTATTTCTTCTTTTGCGTGTGGCTAAAGCGCCTTTGATTCGTGCCATTGTTTAATCCTCCTGTTCTTTCTCTCTCACTTTGCGTAAGGCATGAGTGCTCTTACTTCTGCCATGTTGGTGCTGTCGGCATATCCGGCTGCACGGTTTACTCTCTTACGCTTTGTAGCCTTCTGTGTGAGTCTGTGACGGCGGTTTGTACGCTGGTACTTGATTTTTCCGGTTGCTGTAAACTTAAAGCGCTTCTTGGCACCGCTGTGAGTCTTGATCTTGTTCTTTGCCATTTTAGTTTCCTCCTTTTATTTACTGCTCGTCGGGAGCATTCCCGTCGGCGTTCTTTGCTTTTTTCGGTGCAGTCTGCTGTTTGGGCGAAATAACTATCATATAGTTCTTGCCTTCGAGCACTGCTGCTTTTTCTGTACTTCCGTATTCAGCGCAGGCTTCCACGAATTTTTTCATCAGATCCTCGCCGAGGTTCATGTGGGTAAGCTCTCTTGCACGTCTGAAACGAACGCGAAGCTTGACCTTATCGCCGTTTTTCAGAAATTTCACAGCCTGGTTGACCTTGGTGTTGAAATCGTTGGTGTCGATATTGAGCGACATCTGTATCTCTTTGAGTTCAGCCTGCTTCTGGTTCTTGCGGGCTTCTTTCTCACGTTTTGCCTGCTCAAAGCGGTACTTTCCGTAGTTCATTATACGGCACACGGGCGGATTGCCCTGAGGCGCGATGAGAACGAGGTCAAGATCGGCTTCCTCTGCTTTTTTGAGCGCGTCTGCCGACGACATTACTCCGAGCTGTTCTCCGTCTGCTCCGATTACTCTGACTTCCTTTTCGCGTATCTCATCGTTGATGAGAAGATCCTTTTTGCTGATGGTGTACACTCCCTTTCAAAAGCATTCAAAAACAAAAGCGCAGGGTCACCCTGCGCTTACAAAATCCTGAATTACGCCGCATGCGGCTTTATATTGGATCTTATAAACAACCGCGCCTGACTGCGACATCTGCGCCGGCGGGTGAGAACCGTTCTGCTTTTTGTTTATAATACTTTGCTATTATACAACACAATTATCGTTTTGTCAATAGTTTCCGAAAATTTTTTTCAGTTTTCTGTTTTCTTTGCGGTGTAGGTGCGTCTGCCCGCGACCTTGCCTTCCGCTACGAGGCTGAGATATTTCTCGTACTGCGCGTCAAGCTCCTCTCCGAGCGATGCAAGCCCCTCCGCGTCGGCAGGAGATGTGCATACTTCCTCGCTCTCCGAAAGCTCGAAGCACTTCATTCCGTACCACACACGGGCTTTGATGCTGCCGTCGTCCGGCTTTATGCGAAAATTGAAGGTGTTCTCGCTTCCCGTGAAGGTATTGCCCTCTGTGAACAGGGAAACATCGGGTATATCAAAATATCTTGATATCGACTTCTTGTGTCCTGCCGCCATTTCTTCTCCTTATAAAACATACGGTACAGATCGCTCCGTACCGTATCGTGATCGGCTGTCTTTGTTTCTTATTCTGCTGCTGCGGCAGTTTCGGCTGTTGTCTCTGCGGGAGCAGCTTCTGTCTCTGCGGGAGCAGCTTCTGTCTCTGCGGGAGCAGCTTCTGTCTCTGCAGTGTCAACGGAAATATCTACCATATCCGCTGCTTCTGTGTCAAAGGCGGCGCCCACATCAGGATTGCTTGTTGATGCGGTGTTTCCGCTCCAGTAAACGGTTATGAGGTTTACTGCGATAGCAACGACGAACAGTATAACGGCTGCGATCTTTGTAGCTCTTGCAAGCTTTGCTTCCTTTGTTCTTCCGCTGTTCTTCTGGAAGTAGTTATCGGAGCTTCCGCCGGAGATAACGTTCGACATTCCCTGCTTGGACTCCTGCATGAGCACTACTGCTATTATGAACACACATGAAAGTATGAGAAGTATTGCAAATATTATTTCTATGACACTCATTTTATCTTCCTCCGTAGGGTGATTTATCTTTTATTTCCGTATTTTTTCATAACATACGCTATATTATAGCACACTTTAAAAACAAATGCAAGACTTTTTTGAAATTTTTTCGTAAGTTCTCTTTTACCCGATCTCCTCATAGTTTCCGAGGAACCGGTAATACTTCATCTGGGATTCAAGCCCGATCAGCAGCTTTGCCACGGACTCGTCCATTACAGAGCCGATAAAATCGAGGAAGAAGATGAAGTCGAATGCGTCGTCCTTGAGGTACGCGAGTGAATCCGGTATCGGCTTGCTCTCTATGCGGCACAGGTTCAGTCCGCAGTATGCGAACCTTGTCAGTATCCTGTAAAGGCTGCCGGCTGTATGGGGGACGGTAAGGCACAGCGAAACGACGGAAGCCTTGTTGGGTATCTGGAGATTCTTCGAGATCATAATGAATCTCGTGTAGTTGTCCTTTATATCGGTTATGTCCTCGGCTACCGGCTCAAGTCCGAAAAGCCTCGCGCAGGACTCGGAGCATACTGCCGCAACAGTCATATCCTCCGATGCCGCAACAGCTTCCGCAGCTTTGGCGGTAGAGCTTGCTTCTTCAAACGCGAACTTTCCTTCTTCGAGGAACTTCGAGCACTGCTTAAGCGCCATTTCGTGGGACATAACGACTTTTATATCCGAGAGCTTTGCGCCCTTCTTTGCCGCAAGGACGTGGTTTATGCGGATCTTGGTGCTGCGGCAGATGTAGAAATCGTGTTTGAGCATAAGACCGTAAGTTGCGCCGACATCACCGGCGGTTGAATTCTCTATCGGCAGTACGCCGTAATCTATCTCGCCCTTTTCGACTGCTTCAAATACCTCTGAAAAATCACGGAAATATGTGATCCGGCACTTCTTTCCGCAGAATTTCTCGCAGGCATCGGCTGTATAGCTGCCTTTTGTGACAGCGCCGACGGTGGGAAATTTAGTCTCCGGAGTGATGACGAACGGCTTTATGCCGGTAAGGAGCTGCTGCTGACGGCACTTGGAGATATCCATGAGAGTCGTGAAGAACAGGCCGACACCGTCGGTCATATCCGGTGAAACGAGCTCCTCGGCGCGCCTTATGACTTCTTCCTCGCGTCCGCTCTGAAGGATCTCCATGTTGTGCTGTCTCTTGTATTCCGCTACCTCGCACGCTACCTTTGCTCTTTTCTCAAAGAGCCTTGCCATTTCATCGTCTATCTTGTCTATCTCGTCTCTCAGTTCTTTAAGTTCCATACATCAAGTTCCTTATCTGTCGTCTTCGCCGGAGATCACTTCTTCCGTATCGTTGTCGTCCTCTTCATCTGTCAGCGGCAGTTCGCCTTCCGGAACGGAAAGCTCTTCGGCAGTCGGTTTTACCGCGTAGTAAACCGTGATGCCCTCATTTTCGGAGATATATACCCGGTCTCCGATCTCCTTGCTGCAGCGGACAACGTAACCCTGCTTGACCTCATTGGTCTCCTCGGGTACGGTCTCGTATCTTACTCCGAGAGTGGTGAGCTTTGCGGTGTAATCGCTGAGCTTCATTCCGACATAGTCCGGCAGGTAGGTGAATGCCGCACCCTTGCTGACCTTAATATGGACTGTGGTGCCGGAAGTTACCTGCGTATTTTCTGCGATATCCTGCTCCATTATGATACCCTCGGCGAACTCGTCGCTGTACTCTTCTTCCGCCTCGAAATCGAGCATCGAGTATCTGGTTTTGAGCGTATTGTTGAAGAAGCGTCCGACGAAATTCGGCATCATGAGTCTTTCGCCCGCGCTAATGGTCTCGGAGGGTTTTGCCGGCTCTGTTTCCGCGGGTTCGGTCTCGATGATATCCGGCTCTTCTTCTTCCGTTTCCGGGGCTTCGGTTGCCGAAGTTTTTGCGGTAACGGCGCTTTCCTTTGCATTCTGAGCCTCGTTTGAGAAATAGATTATCGCTATAACGAGGGCTGCTACCATTGCGAAGAATATGATGAGACCTGCTGCCGTGCCGATATTTGCACTGCTCTTTTTCTTCTGCTGTTTCTTTTTCTTTGCGGCAGCGGCGCGTCTTTCCTCTATTTCGTCAACATCGAACTTAACGTTTACTCTTGGTGTGAACGAACCTTCCTCCTCCGGCTCGGCAGCGGGCGGTTCTTCTTTCGGCGCGTCATAAAGCCGTGCTTTCAGCGCCGGTATATCGTGTATTCTTTCTTCGTGCGTCACTGCCATACCTGCCGCGATCGCATCGGAAACGTATTCGGGGATATCTTCGTTTACCGAAAATACTGTCGGGAGTGTGTCATTCTGCTTTCTGTTCCGTGCGGGAACAGGATCATTGCCGGTAAGTGCGCGGTAAAGCACCGCACTTATACCGTAAACGTCTGTCCAGCTGCCCTGCCTTTCGGAGAGATCGTACTGCTCTCCGGCAGCATAGCCGTCATAGATCTCGCAGGAAAGTTCCGAATCCGCGGTCCGTGCGGAGCTTATTTCCACCGAAGTAAGGACGGGAGTCCCGTCTTTTCGTATCAGTATCGTCTCCGGGCTTAATCCTCTGTGAATTATGCCTTTCTCGTTTATTGCGGAGAGCGTATCAAGCAGGGCGGGGAAGAGCCTTGAAGCTTCACCCCATGTAAGCTTTCCGCCGCGCTCGGTGAGGTATTCGGCAAGCGTCGCTCCCTCTGCGTGTTCGGTTACAACATAGCCGGTGCCGTTTGCGGCGAAAATGCTGTATATTTTCATGATGCAGCTGCTTTCCGGCTCGTTCATAAGGGTCTTGTTGAGATCCGCATACTCGGAAAGATAGGACTTGAAAAGCGGCAGAGAGCCGTCTTTCACCTCTAATGTCTCACCGTCTCCGGCTCTTGTGCAGAGAGTGTCCGGCATGAATTCCCTTATTTCGACAGTTTTTTCGTCCTTCGTGTCATAAGCAAGGTAAACAGCGCTGTCTCCGCCTTTGGATATGAGCTTTCCGATAACGTATCTGTCGCCGATGAACGTTCTCGGAGCGAGACAGTCGGCAGGATAAGCGTCGTTGTCGATATATCCGCAGACTTCGCAGGGTCCGCTGTAACGCTTCACGTTCATGCAGCCCATGCAGCGGTCGATCTCTTTTTTCATATATTACCTCCACCGTCCTGATTTCTATATACGGGCGGTCTATATAAGTATTTCAAATTTTATCCCGGTTAGCTTCCGGGCAATGCGGTTAGCCCATTTTTCCGGGTAGAAGCTGTAATATGATATCCCTTTTCGTGAGCGCCGCTTCACGAAGTACGGCAGCATGCACCATACCGCGGACGGCAGTGCGATCGCCGGGAGATAGAACACGCCGAGTATCAGCGACTGTACGGTATGCCCGTACTCGTGGGCGCACAGCTCTCTGCGCGCTTCCGGGGAAGCCTGTTCCGACACGAAGATGAACATTCCGAGTGAAAGGCTCTCGCCGCGCCGCCAGAGTGTTCCGACAGCTCCTCTGTATATGAAGTGCTCACGTCCTGCAAGAACAAGGAAGACTGCCGCTCCCGCAAGGGTCTGGAGCAGTCCCCAGCTGCACTGGAGCACTGTATATGCTATTCTTTTTGATAATGGCATCATATATAGATTATTTTACACTTTTGACCGCTCAATGTCAATTGTAGGTATGCACAAAACCTTGACATTGCGGACGGGGAGTGATACAATAATATGACCAATATAATGAATAGTGAAGAATGAATAATGAATAGTGAAGAATTGAGGTGTCTGCCTGCGGCAGACGAATGATCTGAAAAGGAATGGTGAAGCGATGCTGTTCGGAAAGAAGAAGCCGGCGGGAATGGACATAAAAAGCCTTCGGGCGCTCGACAAAAAGCCCGTGAAATACGTCACCGAGCGTGACAGCGAGACATTCCGGGAGATAAAGCTCGGTGAAGCGGGAGCGATAAATGTCAGCGACAGTGAATTTACGATAGTCTGTGGTGGTGTGAATGTTATCCGCTGTGCGCTGAATGAGGTCAGCGCGGCGGAGCTTATGAACAAGTCCGGACTAACAGTCAAGGGTCATGACCTCGATTCCGGCAGGCAGAAGAGCATCATCGCCTACTACAGCGACGGGATCGTGCGCGCAGATGCCGGAAGAAAGTGACATCGGTATTTTCGTATGCCGGTTTTCCTGTGGTTTTTCCATTAACCGACATTTTATGCTGACGGTTATGCCCGATATATGTTGATTATCCCCGCAAAATGACCCGAAAGCGCATTTTGCGGGGATTTTTTTGCCTGGAAATATATGTATGGCTGTGTTATTATCATAAAAAAGGAAATAACAGATACGGAGGTACAAAAATGGCATTTTTTCAGAAAGCATCTCATGATATAAACCCGGAAAACCCCGTAAATAAGGTGGTGGAGCTTCCGGTAAGCTCGATAGTTCCGAATCCCGCACAGCCCCGTGTTATCTTTGACGACTATGAACTGTCCCGGCTTGCCGTCAGCATACAGCAGAACGGTATCCTCCAGCCTCTTACAGTCCGCCGTCTCGACAACAGCCTAAACTATGAGCTTATAGCCGGAGAGCGCCGGCTTCGGGCATGCAAGCTTCTCAATATGAGCTATGTGCCGTGCATTATTATAACCGCGTCGGTAAAGGACAGCGCTGTGCTTGCGGTGCTTGAGAACCTTCAGCGTGCAGATCTCAGCTTTATGGAAGAAGCTTATGCGATCAAGAATCTGATAGATTACTACGGTCTTACGCAGGAGGAGACCGCGGCGCGTCTCGGAACGGCGCAGTCAACTATCGCCAACAAGCTTCGTCTGCTTAAACTTACGGACGACGAAAAGGCGCTGGTCGTGCAGTACAAGCTTACCGAGCGCCAGGCGCGTGCGCTTCTTCGCCTTGATTCGTCAAGGCGCCCGGATGCTATACATTACATCGGCACAAATCAGCTCAATACCGCACAGGCAGATGCGTATATAGACTCTCTCGTCAAGGGCAGACCGCAGAAGCCGAAAGTGCATCGGCGCTGGAACTTCCGCGCAGTGAACCTGTACATCAATACGTTCAACAAGACCATTGACGCAATGAAGGAAGCCGGTATAAACTGCGAGACCGTCAAGAACCGCACAGATGATTTCGTGGAGTATGTCGTCAAGATCCCGCTCAAACAGAGCAATTGATCTGCACTGAAGGATATATGACAGCAAACACTCTCTGCAAATGCAGGGAGTGTTTGACATTTATAAAATAATATGGTATAATGCAGAAAGTAATATGGATAACTACGCGAATCGCGGTTTAAGGGGATAAAATGCACGAAAGCGACAGCATCACAAGGATAAAGGGAGTAGGCGAAAAGCGCGCGGAGCTTTACCGCTCGATAGGTATTGAGACCGTCGGGGATATGCTCCGCTATTTCCCGCGCGATTATACCGACTACAGCCTTCCGGTGCCTATGAACGAGCTTCAGCCGGAGGATACCGCGGTTTTCGCCGGGACTGTCATCAAAAAGCTCAGGCCGTATCTTTCCCCGCGCTATTCTATCTTCCGCCTTACTGTGAGCGACGGAACCGATACAGTCCTTATCGCGTTCTTCAACAGCAAATACAGCTTCGACAGCCTTGAGAAAGGGCAGGACTACATCTTCTGCGGGAAAATAAAGGGAACGATACTCGCTAAAGAATGCACCTCACCGACATTTATAAAATCCGGCAACAGGAATATGCTTGTGCCGAAATATCACCTTACCGGCGGGCTCAGCGCGAATATCATATCAAACTGCGTAAAGACGGCGCTTGCGTCCTGCAACATAAATGACCCGCTTCCGGAAAGCATTCGCGAAGAGCACAGCCTTATGGACTATAAGACCGCGCTCGAAAACGTGCATTTCCCGGTCAGCCGAGATACTCTCGGTGAAGCACGCAGGAGGCTCGGTTTCGAGGAGCTTCTCACCCTTCAGCTTGGTCTCCGGCTTATGAAGAACCGCAGCAAGCGCACAACTCCGGTGGTGATGGAGGACGCGGATCTCAGCGATTTCTTCGGAAGTCTGAAATTCACACCTACCGGGGCGCAGACCCGCTCTATAAACGAGTGCATTGAGGATATGAAAAGCGGTTCTCCCATGAACAGGCTGCTTCAGGGAGATGTGGGGAGCGGAAAGACACTGGTTGCCGCGGCGCTGTGCTGTTTTGCGGCGAAGAACGGCTGCCAGTCTGCACTCATGGCTCCGACAGAAATACTCGCAAAGCAGCATTACGAAACGCTTTCTTCGTTTCTCTCGCCCCTCGGCATAAACGTTGTTCTTCTTACCGGAAGCACAGTAAAAAAGCCGGTTTATGCCGCACTCGAAAGCGGAGAAGCGGACGTTGCGGTCGGCACTCATGCGCTCATACAGTCTGCGGTGACATTCCGTTCGCTTGGACTTGTGATTACCGATGAACAGCACCGTTTCGGCGTTCGTCAGCGCACTGTGCTTTCTTCAAAGGGAATGTCTCCGCATACGCTGGTCATGTCCGCAACGCCGATACCGCGCACTCTTGCATTTGCAGTCTATGGTGATCTTGACGTATCGGTGCTGGACGAGATGCCGAAAGGGCGGATACCGATAAAGACCTACGGGGTAGATTCGAGTTACAGAGAACGCATTTTCCGCTTTATCAGAAAATACATTGCAAACGGCTTCCAGGCTTATATTGTCTGCCCGTTTGTGGAAAAAAGCGAGACCATGACCGACAAAGCCTCTGCCGAGGAATATTTTGAGTCGCTTAAACAGACATGGTTCTCGGATATACCTGTAGGACTGCTGCACGGGAAGATGAAGCAGGCTGCAAAAGATGATACAATGGCAAGATTCAAGAGCGGTGAGATAAAGCTGCTTATTGCAACAACGGTCATCGAAGTCGGGATAGATGTTCCGAACGCTGTCATTATGGTGATCGAGAATGCCGAACAGTTCGGCCTTTCGCAGCTGCATCAGCTCCGGGGACGTGTCGGGCGCGGCTCCGAGCAGTCGCACTGCATTCTCATAACCGACAGCAAGTCGGAATACACGAAAGCCCGCGTTGATACTATGGTGCGCACGTCGGACGGATTTGAGATCGCGAATGAAGATCTGAAACTACGGGGTCCCGGTAACTTTTTCGGTGCCGCTCAGCACGGACTTCCGGAGCTTAAAATTGCCGATATTACAGCAGATACGATGCTTCTCCACGAGACCGAGCAGGTTGCGGGAGCGCTGCTTTCGGCTGACCCGAAGCTTTCTTCGCCGGAGAATGCCGGGATAAGGCGGCTTGTGCAGAACCTCTTCCGCGAACGGGAGACTTTCGGAGTTAATTAGAGAGTTTCTTTTAGAGAGTTTTTGAGAAGGGGCTCTGCCCCTGTGACCCCGCAATCCCCCTTTAAAATAGTGGTCTTGACCCCCTACGGCACGATGCCGTAAGGAAGTTTCCAAAAGCGCGCACGATGCGCGCATTAAAGAAACTTCCGATAAACCCGATGCAGTATTTCAGAGTGTACAGCTATGGGCGGGTGAGGATTGAAACGCAGTGGGGTTGGCAATATTTCATTTTTATGACGAGTTTCTGCTTCACATAAAAGATTCTGATAACTTCCGGGTCTGAATGCGAAGCGATCAAAGTTTTTTGGAAAGGGGTTTGGGGAATAACCTTTTCACCGCAGGAAGCGGTGCAGAAGTTTTCCAAAGGCGCGCAAGGACGCGCGCCATAAGAAAAACTTCGATTCACGAAAAGGTTTTCCCCAAGTCTCGAGCGTAAGCGACCCTCTCGAGCGCAAGCGGCACTCTCATCTGAAAAGGAGAAAACACTATGATATACAGGCTTACGGCACCGTGTCATTTCGGGCTTGAGAAGACGCTGGCATTTGAGATAAAGCGTGCAGGCGGGGAAGATGTGGCTGTGAAAGACGGGCGCGTGGACTTCGCAGGTGATGAAAAAGTCATCGCAAAAGCAAATATCACCTGCTCCGTAGCAGAGAGAATAGGGATAGTGCTGGCAAGCTTTACCGCTAAAACGTTCGACGATGTGTTTGAGAACTGCAAGAAAATACCGATAGAGCAGTTCGCAGGCAGGGACGACAAGATCCACATTGTCAAAGGTCATTCCCTCAGCTCAAAGCTTACAAGTATTCCCGCTCTCCAGCGCACCATTAAGAAAGCACTTGTGATACGCATGCAGGAGAAATATCATATCGGCACTCTGCCGGAAAGCGGTGCCGTGTTCCCGGTTCATTTTCTCCTTATGAAAGACGAGATGACCGTGACACTCGATACTTCCGGCGCGGGTCTTCATAAACGCGGCTATCGGGCATTCTCCAATGCCGCTCCCATAAAAGAAACGCTTGCTGCCGGGATTGTCGATCTCGCAAGAGTAAGAGGCTCCGATATCGTATGCGACCCGTTCTGCGGAAGCGGTACTATCCTTGTTGAGTCCGCGCTTAAAGCTGCAAATATCGCGCCCTGTATGAACCGCACTTTTGCTGCGATGAACTGGGGCTGTATAGATAAAAACATCTGGAACGATGCGTTCAGCG